>Ga0209403_10000864_pt1 | contig 41716 bp, 38 predicted proteins | sample ArcticOcean_MG_C_8_FD_187440 | JGI IMG/M metagenome (GOLD analysis project Ga0209403, IMG submission 187440) | Marine microbial communities from western Arctic Ocean - ArcticOcean_MG_CB11_86 (SPAdes) (version 2) | ecosystem: Environmental > Aquatic > Marine > Oceanic | place: Arctic Ocean... | reverse complement strand
CTGTGACAGAATTACCTTCAACTTCTGAATCTTCAATCATCACGATTGCATCCGCTCCTTCCGGAATCGGCGCGCCAGTCATAATTCGACAAGCTTCACCCGCACCGACAGAAGATGGCATGTCGCCGCCAGCCTGACTAGTGCTGACAATTTTGAGAGATACTGGAATTTGCTCACAATCAGATACTCTGACAGCCCAACCATCCATCGCTGAATTATCGAACCTCGGGTCGTCCACTTTGGAAGACAACGGAACTGCGAGAGTACGACCATGTGCTTTGGTAAGAGGAATTGACTCACATTCGGGTGAGAAGGCGTGTGGGAGGGAGAGTTCGAGAGCCCTCTCGATGGTTACCCCTTTCTCCATGTAGAGCCGAAGGTGCTCGCCCGCTTGATACCGTCGCAAATCCATGATAAGCAAGAAGCCGGGGTGGAAGTTTAGTGAATGTTGAATTCTACCTAATCCTGCTCGGATTATTGTTGGTCGCAACTCTCTATTCGAGTGTTGGCCATGGTGGAGCCTCGGGTTATCTCGCGGTACTTTCCCTAACATCGTACGGAGTGATGGAGAGTTCATGGTTGAAACAACAAGTCTGGTGCCTCAATATTGTAGTCGCATCAATAGCTTTCTACCATTACCGAAAAGCTGGCCACCACATTCCAAAATTGACCTTGCCTTTCGTTGCGGGCAGCATTCCATTCGCAATACTGGGTGGTTACTTGGTTGTAAATGGTGACATCTACGATATATTGTTGTCAATCGCATTGGTATGGGCGGCCTGGCGTTTGGTCTCTGTCAAAAACGAAATTGTTGATGAACCAGTAGAGGTGGTTGATGTGAAAAGTGCCCTTCCAGTTGGGGCTGCCATCGGTCTTGCAAGTGGGGTAGTTGGGGTCGGTGGTGGGATTTTCCTTTCACCAATATTGCTTCTCAAAAAGTGGGCTACTCCAAAGGCGGCAGCAGCTACTGCAGCGATTTTCATCTTAGTAAATTCGATTGCCAGTTTGATAGGTGCTGGGTTGTCCGGCCAACTCGATTTGGATATCGGTGTGTTGGCACCATTTTCGTTTGTAGTTCTCATCGGTGGAATGGTTGGAGCAAATTATGGTGCTGAAGTGGCACCTCAACAATTGGTAAGGAAATTGTTGGTGGTTGTTCTAACCATAGCCGCAGCAAAGCGATTACTTGGGTTAATTTGGTTTTAGCCAACTAGTAAAATGTTGAGAAGGCAAACTGTATGAGTCAAGAAAAATGTGTGTCGGTTCAGACGCCGCCTTCATCCTCATGACCACACTCTGGGTGAGCGCAGACCACTTTGTAGCGGTCTCTTTTTGGCCGTGGGATTCGCATCATACTTCCACACATAGAACATTGATGTTCGATCTCCTGTGGCTTATCGGATTCTGTCGAACCACCCAACACCTGTCCCGCCTCAGTTGTCGACCAACCGACCTTATCGGCGTAGTCTGACTTTCCTTTGATTCCTTTACTTCGAAGAGTCAATTTCATCTTCTTGCGGCGGCGCTTCTTGCCTCCCGCCTTCTTCTTGATAGGTTTCTTCGCCATGCTGAACGACCCTCCCACCTTAGCCACCCTATTAGACGGTTGGGCTTATTCGATGAGGGAGGTATCTAGGGGAGAATATAGGAGTGGCCATTCTCTGGCATGTGAACTCTTTGACCAAGTTCAGTTAGGGTTTTGGATAACGCCGGCTGGGCATCTTTTCTATCCCCATGAAACAGAATCACATCATCCGCGTCGACCTTTTTCGCGAACTCGACTAAAAGTGGGTGGTCGGCGTGATTTGATAGGGAAAATTGGTCTACTTCGAGATTGATATCGACCATCTTGCCAAAAATATGCATTCGATTATCGTCCAACAACATTCTCCCACCACTACCCTCGGCTTGATATCCGGTCAACAAAATTGCATTTCTCTGGTCATGTCGGAGCCGATTGAGGTACCAGTGAGCGGGGCCGCCATCCAACATTCCACTAGTTGTGACTATCACATCGGCGTCCAGCGCTTTCTTTCGGTCTGATTTGCTACTCACTCGACGGCACCAGCGCTTCACCTTCGCCAAAGCATCAGCATCAGCGATAAACTCTGGATTGCTGAGGAAATGTTCCATGATTTTTTTCCCCATACCATCGTAGTGGACATTCAAATCCAATTGACTCCGGTATAACATGAGAAGAATGTCTTGGCCACGCCCGTTGGCAAACGCCGGCACCAAACATGTTCCACCCCGCTCAACCACCTTCACAATACGCTCGATGAGACGCTCAATTTCGCCCGATCGCTCTGGTTGCTCGCGTCCACCGTAAGTCGATTCCAAGAACAAAGTATCCGCCGACACCGGAACCGCACCATTCACACATGGAGAGTTCCGAGTATCAAAATCACCAGACCATAGAATGCGGCGATTTGGTGTCTCAATTTCCACCATCGCCGCCCCTGGTATGTGACCGGCGCGTAGAAATCGCCATCGCCAACCGCCGGTCTCAACCCATTCATTGAATGGATGAACCACCAAATGGTCGAGCGCCTCCTCGAGGTCTCGTTTATCCCAAGGGAGCGGTTGTCCCTCAATTGAGCTCACTTTGTAGGTGTCGCGCCAAATCATTTCGAGTAGGTCTGCTACTAATTTCGTACAGTGGAGGGTAGTGCCGTGGGAAGCCACCAGCCAAGGGGCTAGACCAACATGATCGATGTGGGAGTGGGTTAGGATTGCGTCGTCTACTGGTGGGCCTTCGTCAGGATATCGCGGGGGATTCGAAGGTACGAACCCATAATCGATTTGAATTCTGGTTCCAGTACCATCTTCAAGAATACAACCGACATTACCGACCTCTTCCCCACCACCGAGGAAATGGTAACGAAATGAGTCGTCTTTGATCGGCGAATCATCGTAACTCGTCGTTGAGCCAGGAGTGTAGAGCACCATGGGAACAAGCGGCGGTCGCGGCTAGGTCAAATTAACTTACGGAGAGTTGGGGAGGGACCCCTTCACTTCCAGTGGAAAAGAAAAGAGGGGAAAATCAATTCGCGGAAAACTCCTTTTTCATACCTTATGTTTATGTTCGTCCCGCGTTTGAACTTGAACATCCGTTGCTAACGCAACTGATTCTTTTCTTTTTGTTACCGTTGCTAACTTTTGTTTCTAGTTCCAGTGGAAACAAAGGGGTGGGCGGACGACCTATTGAAGTGAGTCACCCTATCGGTGGCCATGGGACGACAGGTGGACGCGGTCTTTGTCGTCGATGATGACCGCTGCTATGGCTGCGCCGCGTGTGTCGCCCTCTGTCCTTTCGATGCTCTTACTCTTGAAGGCTGGTTGGCTATTGTGGATGAGCCCAAGTGCACTCATTGTGAGATATGCATTCCTGCATGCCCCGTCTTTGCTTTGGATATAATTTCGAAAAAATCGTGAGGTGGAAAGTTGAGAATAGCCATCCTTGGTGGGAATATCACTGGCTTGGCCTTGGCTCACCTACTCATCGATTCAAAAAATTCTGTTGAAATTACAGTAATAGAGGAGCGTGCTGAGATTGGATTTCCTTGTAAATCACCAGGAATAATGAATAATTCCGAAAAATGGCTTCCCAAACTTGAAAATTGGGGAATTTCCCCTCATAGCTCCGGGCGACCTATCGAAAATGGTTCACAATCTTTCAGACGAGCTTGGCTAGAAAAGGATCTCTCCCTATCTTTAGTCGAAAAAGGAGTTTCCATATTACTCAAAACACGGGTTGTTAATGAAAATGGGAAAAACTTGGATTTACGAGGCGCCGGTGCCTCTTCAACTTGGCAGGGTGATTTGGTTGTCAGGGTACCAGAACACGACGGGGGTGGCCGTTCATGGATTGGGGTGGTATCTTCACAAGAAACGGCTGATGGCTGGCTTCGAGATGATGGAACTTGGGAAAGTTGGACTGAAATCACTCCAACCCCCCCAAAATTGAATGAAGCATCTACACCTATCATCGAAATAAATTCGGCGGTTGAAATAATGGAGAATGAATTTTCATCATTTGAAACTGCTACGATAGACGGCGGCCTTGAACGAGCACTAACATTGTTTGAAGGATTATCCAAATCACTTCAATGAGGACAATGCCAAATGCCGGCGGCGCTTCGGGTGTATCATGCGACCATCATCCCACCCGGACTTACTCTCTTATGTCCGCGATGGAAGTCAAGGGGCAGGTCATGTGATTCTCATAGATCCAGATGACCAAAGCCCTGACGAGGCTGCGAAGAGAGCTGTTGCTGCAGTTAGTGCTGGAAGTCGAATTGTGTTTGTCGGCGGCTCTTCTGGAACTAACGGTAACAATGTTCACGCTACGGTCGAAGCAGTTCAAGAAGCGCTTGAATTATGTTCATGGAACGCTAGTCAAGATGCAGGCATGTCTGAAGATGATTGGAAGGTACCAGTAATTTTGTTTCCAGCAGGTGCTCATGCACTATCTTCAGCCGCCGACGGAATCACCTTCATGATGCTGATGAATAGTAGAGAGCGTCAATTTCTAGTTGGAGAACAAGTTAGGGGTGCGCCCCACATCAAAGAAGCTGGAGTAACCCCACTATCGATGGGATACGTCATCTGTGCCCCTGGTGGAAAGGTGGGGGAGGTTGGTCGAGCAGATCTCCTTCAAGCGGATGATGACGAACTCGCCGCGGCTTACGCTGTTTGTGCAGAGGCGTATGGATTCTCACTCCTCTATCTTGAAGCGGGTAGTGGCGCAGACACCCCCGTTCCAATAAATTTGATTCGAGCGGCTCGCGCGGCATCAGAAAAAATGACTCTAATCGTAGGTGGAGGAATCAGAGATGGCAAGACCGCGCGCGCTGCTGTAGCGGCCGGTGCGGATTATATTGTAACAGGTAATCTAACAGAACAGTTCGATGACGCAGAAAATCTTCGAGCAACACTCAGTGCCCTGATATCAGAAATGCACAGTTGATGGTTGTCAATCTAAGTCATCGATGTCCCGAAGTGCGGCTGGAGCTGAACCACCGGGTGAATTTCCTTCTCCTGGCTCAGGGATGGAAGTATCTTCCTCGATTCCCAACGCTTCACGTCGTGCTTTTCGTTGCTCATGTGTGCGTAGAACTCCCAGCGTATCCTGGAAAGCACCACTGACAACTTCTCTTGTTCTCTCTGAACGGCGCAGACCTTCAACTTCAGCCAACAAACGCTCATGACTATCTTCTAGAGTCTTCATCTCAGCAGTCCTGTCTGAAAGTCCACCTTCTATATCTGATAGAGTGAGTTGCATCTGTTGAATTCGCTCATCTCTCTCAAAGACCTCTCGATGAAGGCGACGCTCTCGCCTACGCAAAGCCTCATACTCACGGTTTCGCTCAAGCAGCCGACGCTTCAACTCCTCAATTTGCTCCACAAGATAATCGTGTTCTGCAGAGATTGAACGAGGCCCTTCCATAATTCGCTGTAATTGGCCTTCCATCTCTTTGATTCTAAGGTCACGCTGTTCGAGCAAACCTCTCGTCTGCTCTACCATCTCGCGCAATTGGTCTCGTTCTCCCCCAACAGCGCTACTTTCGGATTGCTCGGACTCTATTCGTCTGTGGGCTTCCTCAAGTTCACGATTCAAAGCACGGACTTCATCAGCAGTAATCGAGGTGAGGCCCGCTTCCGCGGCTTTTTCCAACGCTTCAACCAACTGGTCCAACTTTCCTTCCATCTCGGAAATGATTGCAGATTGAGACTCAGTTTCACTAGATAGTTCGGAATTTTCCCTTTCCAGTCGGTCGACACGGATAGCACCAACTGAATTTTCAACTCCCTCTTTCTCTCTTCGAGAATCATCCAACATTCGCTCTAGATGAATAATTTGTGCCTCTCGGGCGCGTAAATCTTCCTCCAACTTGAGTAGGCGGGCACGCTCGGGCGCGCCCAAATCATCTCGCTCAGATAGATCTAGTTCAAGAACACGATTTCTTTGATTTGAGGTGGCAAGGTCCTTGTTCGCCGCAGCCAATTCTTCCCACGCGGTAATCACTTCATCGACTAGTTGTTTCGAGTCGTATGAAGACAACATCCCAGACAGCGCAGCGCGGTCCATATCACCGGCTCCATTGGCCGTTTCAGAGGAGGTGGAGTGTGACGCCATACTCAATCAACAATCCTATCGTCGCAATACCATTCTTGAACCCTGCGATGATGTGGAGGGTGACAAGGCGATTCTACAGACCCCTAAGGGTCTGCCGTTTTACCACTTAACTGATGGCAGTATACTGGTCATCTGGCATGACCATTGAGAGTTTTAGAGCACCATCAGCGACGCGGACGATAGGGTCGTCACAGCACCAAACTCGAACATCACCTATGTCTGCTAGTTCATCAGCCACTCTATCGGAGATTCCTTCGATTAGAGAGCCGCCACCAGAGAGGATGATGTTGTTTCGTAGAATTGGTTGATATTCAGGGTCAGCAGAGGAGACAATCCTCTTCACAGCGTTTACCAAGTGTGGAATTAACTCCTCACAAGCAATCTGCACAAGGTCACCAACATCGACTACCTGCTTCTTTCCATCAACTGAAAGTTCAACCATCTGCTCGCGCACATCGCCTCCGACATAGGAGCCGGCTTCTTTCCAGCGTCTTACCATATCCTTGGTGAGTTGAGCACCGGTGTACTTCTTTGCGACGAGTTCCATCAACCGCTCATCAATCCAGTCACCAGCTTCTGGTACTGTATCTTGGTCATCTTCACTCGGGAAGGTTCCGTAGACTCTTGCGATGTCAGTTGTTCCAGCACCAACATCGACTACGATACTACCTCCAATCTCATCTAGACCGAAAGCGACAGCAAAAGGCTCACTGACGACCATGATTGCGTTTACCTGTCCCCGAAGAATGCTGACGAGATTGCTCTTGTCAACGAATGAGATGTGTGAAGGTGAGCAAATCACACCAAACACCTCATCGAACTCTTCTGGGTCGACAGTCTCCACAAGATGGGTGACGAATGACTTCGCAGCTGCGAGATTGTTTTCATCATCCTGTGCGACACCAGCCGACAATGGGTGGTAGAGATTACATGCGAGTTTGTTCTTCAATGCATCAGCACCGAACAGAGTATCTCTCTTCAAGAAATTCCTCGCAATCGGGTCCTTCGGCTTTCCAACCACGGTTTCAACCGTGTGCAATTCTCCATTCGATGCTGAAATCGTGCTTTGGAATGTTCCCAAATCGATTCCGAGATATAGTCGCTCGCTCATTCTTCTTCACCTGTGTGCGGTGCTTCCGCTGAGTGCAGCGAGTCACCTTGAGGGTTTGAATGTTGACCTACGGTCACTCCCGCCCCTCCAACTGCTTCAATTCTACCGCGCCCCGCTTCGATGGCCACAACGATAGCCACCAATACCCCAGTTCCTAGAAGAAGCCAAAGAAGTCCACGGTCAACCACCTCATCTTGTGGCGGCTCAATTTCCCAGGCGATTTCAGGTACAACACCATCACGATACACACCACTAACCGCGAGCGCGAATCCAACTCGGTCTCCATTCATACCTACCACCCCTTGCTCCTTCGGCCCACCAATTGAGGTGGCTCTTACAGTCACGGTGATACTATCGACCCCTAACAATTTGTTAGCGGAAATTCGAACACCTTCCAAGGTGGTATTTCGTTCCCCCAACCCCGGACCAGCGGTTGAACTACTGTTCCAACCTTCGAACTGATTACCGTGATACCAATTACCACCTGCTTGAACAACTAAGTCCAAGTCATCTAACTCTGGGTAGGGATTGGAGGACCAAGCGAGCCTAACCTCGATGTCTTGGCCATCAATTACAGGCATCACCCAAGATTGGCGCGAACCCATTGTGAGGAAGGGGCCGTCAGCACCTTCACCAGACCAACCAGAATCAGCAGGGTCATTACCATCCTCAATCCATGTTTCAACTAATTCCTGCCAGTTATCCTCGTCGAGTCTAAAGGAGTCATGAATCCAAATATTTTGGCTTGGGTCGATTACGATATTCCCGAGTGCACCCTCTATAATTTCAAAATTGATCAACCGAGATAGGTTGACCAAACCCCATCCTTGAGAGTCATCAGGGCCGGGGCCGAGTAGGATACTACCTTGTCTTCCACCTTCCATTGATTCTGCGCTTAGAGATAAGAGGGCGCGTAGGAGTGAGCCGGAGGGGGTGAATCCCCTAGAGAGCATGAGTTCACCATCACTGAGATTTTCATCGACAATTTTAGCCCAGCCCGGCCTATCCAACATCACCTCATCCCGTCCTTCCACACCTCCAAGCCAACCGTCTTGCACCATTTGTTGAATTAAGGCGGCGGTGGAGGCGGCTTGAGGGGCGGCCATCGAACTTCCTGAACTCGATTTCCATCCATCATTGTACGAATTGTGTTCATTATCAGCAGCAGCCGAAATGATAGAGACTCCTGGCACCACAAATTCCACACCTTGACGCCCTTGACCGGTTGGTGAGTGGGGAGTCAACATCCAGAGGTCATCACTTCCATCTTTTTTTGCTACTCCAACAGCGACCACATTGAAACCGTTCGCCGGCTCCTGAACTTCATTTCCAGTGTTCCCCGGAGCAACAATCGAGAGTGACCAAGGAATGGAATGGAGCCACGAGTCAAATTGGCGTGTGCGCTCGGTGTAGTTAGTAGTCGGGTCACCCCACGAGTCAGAGCGAATGACAGCCCCGTTTTCGGCCGCGGTCGAGAAGAGCACCGAAGGTTCGGGAACCACCCAACCATCGCCACCAACCACATCTGTGAAGACCAATTTCGCGCCGTGCGAGAGAGCAGTTCCTTCCCCTGGTGTTGCGTTCACCCAATCCTGTACATCTTCCGCCGCCTGCTCGTAAACCGACCTACAAACTAGACTTCCTGCCACATGAGTTCCATGGGTGAAATGCTCGTTTCCTTGGGTGTCCCAATCATCGATGGATTCGTCGAGGAAGATGATTTTTCGATGAGAAGCGCCCGGAGTGCCAGTCGCATTATTCCATTCGCTGCCAGATGCGCCCGGCTCAGTCGCATCGCGGAAACAAGCATGGTCTCGGTCGATTCCAGAGTCCGCACTAGCGATGATGACTCCAGTTCCATCGATTCCTAACAGCCATGCGGGGTGGCCAACGAGTTGGCCGTGCTGGATGATTGAGGCGGAAATTGCGTTGCGGCCCGAAGTAAAATCACTTTGATATTCAATGGAATTGTCTTGATAATCAGTTACCAAGGAGCCATCGGCCAGCGCGCGCGAGCCTTCTGGGTTTGGAAGGGTGGAAGCGAAGGAGAACATGAGTAGGAGCGCCAATGTGAGGGGTGTGGAGCGCGAACTCATGGGCGGTTCAAGCCCCATCGCGTTTAAGACGACACCCTAAGTCGGCGCATCGATGCAAGCCTATCGTGCGCAGGGGTCCTTCCCCAATGGAAAGAACATTCAAGAATTTACGCTGGATGTTGTAGCTAGTGACGAGGCTGATGCCCGACACCGTGTTGAGTCGAATTTTGGAAGTCGGCACCGTGTTTCTCGCCGATTTGTGAAAATAGATAGTATTGAGGTAATAAATCCCTCCGATTCCCTTGAGCCCAAGGTCATCTCCGCATTCCGTGATGGCGCACCACCTCCGGCGGCGGCGGCCTCCGAGAGTTCTGCTGGTTCCGAAGAAGAGTGAATAACTTCTCCACAACCATGATGACCGCGTCACCTAGAGCGAACTTTGGGTGAGCGCTTGTGAGTAGGTTACACATTCTATTCATTCCATCATGGTATCCAAGTGAGAACGAACCTCTTCTCGGCACCTTCTTCCGGGAGCAAGCAGAGATGTTCGAAGAGGTTGGTCATAAGGTGGGAGTGATATATCCCAAATTCCACGATCTTCCTTCCAAGGGCTGGTTAAGTGGACAAACTCATGGTGTGCGAGTCAGTGAAGAGAATGGTCTAACAGTCGTACGAGCGATTCAACGGTTGAGACAACCAGGACCCCTTCAACGGATTCCACTAATTTATCGAGCCGCGGTGAAGCAAAGAGAACGACTAGCGTTGAATATGTATGATGCTTACACCGAAGTTAACGGAAAACCGGACATCATCCACGCGAAGTGTACGATGTGGGGGGCAATCCTCGCGAGAGCCATCGCTGAGCGGGAGGGGATTCCATGGGTTGTCACTGTGGGGGCTAGCATCTTTGCGAGAGGTATAGCAGGGCCCCGTGAACGGGCGACAGCATCAAAAACACTCACTTCAGCAACATATCTAGCATCAGTTAGCAACTCTCTCGCGGATGATTTGGACAGGATTCTAAACATCCCCAAAAATTCCTTTACATTGGTACCAAACATGATCGATATTGACAACTTTCCTCTGACTCCCCGACGCCAAGATAACGAGTTCGTCTGGGGATACATGGCGAACATGGTCGCCGACAAAGGTCACGAAACGCTACTACGCGCTTTCGCGTTAGTTGATGAGGGTACACTTCAGTTAGCAGGTGACGGGCCATTGCGTGGTCGGCTTGAGAATTTGGTATCCGAATTAGGTCTATCAAATCGAGTATCATTCACAGGCAACATTCCGAGGGAACTTGCTCCACATTTCTTCCAAAACATCGACGCCTTCGTTCACCCGAGCAGATACGAAACTTTCGGAATAGTATTGGTTGAAGCACTCGCGACTGGTAGGCCGGTGGTGGCAACCCGTTGTGGCGGCCCAAATGACATAGTTCGTGAAGAAGATGGCATTCTAGTGGATGTGGATGATGTGGTTGGCCTTGCTTCAGCCATGAACGCGGCCCATTCACATCAATGGGATTCCTCAGCGATGCGCGCGGGGGTCGAAGAACGATACACGAAGGAGATAATCAGAGAGCAGTTACTCACCATCTACGACTCACTGATTTGACCGCCAGCAGCCCAGCGGGCTCGTCTCTCATACTCTCTCTCGACAATAGCAACATCCTCGATTCGTTTGATTCCAATCATCTCACTAGGTTCAGCGCAGGGTATTCCATCTACTCCAATACCAGCCACGAGGCACGCCCGGACCATCTCATTAGGGAACCCTAACTCACCAGAAGTGGTGTCGTAACTTTCTCCGTTCCACTTGGATTCAACGAGCGGCATCAAGACCGCTTTCAGCGCGGTCACCGAGACCCAGTACGCCCCAATATTCGCTTCACCAACAGATGGTTTCTCAACACCTTCAAGATGCGTCTCAACCGAATCTGCCACTTTACCATCAATCCCCCGAATCAGCGGCGCGTAGGGATTTGGGGTAATTGTCGTGGGAAGTGTGAAACCGAGGTCGTTATCGATGTGATGTTTGAGTGATGCGAGCACGGAATCATTCTGCACCAACGGTTGGGTCCCGAATGAGACATAGACATGATCGACATCATCCGGTATTTCATCCATAGCACAATGAACAGCATCTCCAGTTCCAAGGGCATTTGGTTGAGCGACGACTGAACATCTCAATCCCTTCAATACCAGTTCGTATTCATCGACTTTGTTTGGCGGCACTACAACTATTCGAGTTGAAAAGTCAATTTCACAATCATCGAGTTGATTCAACACATGAATTAGAGAAGGAATTCCCGATACTGGAATCAATGGTTTGTGTACATCAATTCCTTGAGAGGCCATCCGACTTCCCTTCCCCCCACAAAGTAGAACTGCGGCGCACCGGGTGTTGGGTGGACGAACACTTTCCTTCATGTCAAGAATAGAAACACCCTTCCCTGGAGTTTGGCAGACCACATCTTCACCGAGATCAACCCCCTCTTTCGCAAGAATCAGTAAATTACCTCCGAATCCAGCACCCAATACCTTGACCCCGACCACTCCCTCAATTTTCTTGAGACGCGCAGCTTCTTCCTCCATCATTGGTGTGTGAGTTCCCAACAAGTCACGAGTATCTTCCCAAGCCTCATCGAGTAGCCCTCCAATCGATGACATGTCCGAACCCACTAATGCCCGTTCGAAATCAACAACTCTCTGATATTCCTTCATCACATACCGAAAGCGATCCCGCACTCTCAGCACCCCCATCTTGGGGTGTTCAAAATACTCATCCAGATTGTTCTCTACAACTCCCCATTCTGAGCGATCTCTCGGATGCTGAAATCCAACTTCATTGAGAGTAGAAGGTATCAGCTTCTGTTGGACGAAGGCGAGTTCGTTGAATGCCGCCAACATCGGGCCCCCTTTGTCTGCGGGGTGAGTAAATTTACTATACCAACAATATTCACTCGGTACACACGGTATTGAAATCACTCCGAAGGGATTGAATTGCAGATTCAACATACCTCCATCTTCAGCGTAAACCATCGTAGCGTGATCCATCATTCCCCCACGTGTACCCACATACCATTCCGCACTCCCCCCCATCCTCGCCAAATTTTCTCTATCCCAAGTTAGGCCATTGGAAAGGTGGGTGGCTAGGAGTGAGCACAAAGTGAGTGCGGATGATGATGATGAACCAGAGGCAGGGGGGATGGTAGAATCGACAAACATATCGAATCCGAATCTGAGTTCGTTCAGTGATTGTGTGTAGGCGACGGCCCCTCTGACATAATTTGACCAGTGCGAATCAGGAGCACCCCTTTCGTCAAGACCATCTAACCAATCACCATCATATCGTTCCTCTTGAATATCGAATTCTGTCAACTCACAGCCATCAAGGGAACTAGCGATTCGGATCCGACCATCATCTCTAGGTGAAACTAAAACCCTCATTCTTTGGTTGTCCGATGCGAAAGTGATGATGTTCGCCCGCAAATAAGGAACATAATCCGAATGGTCGCCCAAAATACAGACTCGCCCAGGCACCTCTACAGCCCAGAGCAGAGCCTTTCCGAATAGTGCCTCGAATCCATCGAGAGTCGATATCCAATGGCTCGATGCGATGTCACCCCAATGGTGGCGCAACGCTTCTGACCAAACTGGACGAACAGCCATCGTTTCACCACAATATTTGGGCGAACATGTTAGTCACAAACCCTTCTTGTAGATGTAAAAGTCCGCCACGGATTGATCGGGATATATGTTATCTATTTTTTCAACGAGTTCCCACCCATCGGCATTATCTTCAGTCCAATTTGTGAATTTTCTGTTTCTACAATGTACTGTATCGTCCCCAAAAGGCTCTTCGGAGTCACTTGAATATATGATAACCCAATCACTTGCCATCTGGAAGAGGTGTGTCATGTATGTGTGAAATATTTCATCTTCCACGAGATGGAATATAATGTCAAGCGACAATGCGAGTTCACCTAGTGATTCACCCCCATAATCATCAGACGAATAATGCCTAAACATTTTCGTTTCATCACCGCCAAATTTCTTTTCACAAATTTCGATAGCGGTTTCGGAAACATCCAATCCAAGGTATCGTGGCATTTTCAACAAACTTAGTTGATTCCCATCACCACAACCGAGTTCTATCACACCCCCAACCCCATGGCTAGTGACGAAGTCATTGATGACCTTCGCCTTGAACTCAGCCAAATCACCATACGAACCATCTCCGGAGGTGCCACCCGTGGCGTACCTTCTTTCCCAATATTCGGTGGATCCCGGGAATGGGCTGTTTCGATAACGAAATCTTAGAAACGCTCTCTTGAACCTTTCAAACATCATCTATCTCCAACATGCAACCGCATTGCTACGAGGCCCGCCGGGCGGGTGTTTTAGCCTACCGTATTCCAAACCACTCAAATTCCCAAAATCGACGGCTTCATGACAGGTCGGCACCCCGTGCCGGTTCGTGGTGAGTAAATGGTAGGCGGCACTGAACTTCAAAGAGCAGCCCAACTAGTAGAGTTGAATCGTCAAAAATTGGAGCGTTTGGGTGAGCAGATTCAGCGATTGAATACTGCTGTGGATGAACACCGAGATGTCCTCATCGGCTTGAAAGCGCTATCTGAAGATGATGGTGGGAAAGCAATGCTACCTCTTGGAGCAGGTGTGCAGTTAGTCGTTGACCGACCCGATGATGGTGGTGTAGTGATAGACATTGGTTCTGGTATTCAAGCCGAGAGACCAATCCTGGAAGCAATTTCCCTTTTGGAAAAAAGAGTCACAGATATCGAACAGTTGGTCATTACATTATCAGCAGATTTTGATGAGACTGAAGCTCAAGTTGCTGAACTCGCCGAATCTTTCAATCAAGGAGTTGCACAACTTCAAACCGAAACACAAACTGACGAATCAAACGAAGAGCCTGAAGACAAATCAAACATTTCCTCAAAGAAGCGCCGTCGCTCTATTGGTGGCGAGTTAACTCTCGATGACTGAGGTATTCAACATGGGCTTCTTCGACAGATTTCGAAAGCGTGTCACTGAAGTTGCTGAAGGCGCAGACCTTGACGAGTTGACCGCCGAAGCAGACACGGAAGAAGCGGCGGCGGCACTGGCTGAGAAATCTAGAATAGAAGAGGAACGAGCCATCGCCGAATTAGAAGCACAAACAACCTCCTCCGATGCATCACCGGTTGAACCAAAGGATGATGATTGGGAAGAAATTTCCGAACTCGACTCAATTGTAGACACCCCCGAGCCAGAAGAAGAGTGGGATGACTGGGACGAGGAGCCAGTTGAAGCCCCAATCGACCCCTCACTCGAGAAGAAGGAACGCAAGCGACTTGAGCGTGAGCGCAAAGAGGCGGAAAAGGAACGCAAACGACTCAAGAAGCAGGGTTTTGACACAGACCAAGAAGTGCGCCCTGACGGCTCAAAAGTTGACCTACATATCATGCGCTCAACTACTGGGAGAAAACTCATCGAAGTCCAAAGTGCACCTCGCGGTTCCACTGGCCCCAAGAGTATCGAGACCGAGACTGGGAAGAACTTGCAAATTGACCTAGGGGGTGGAGTTGTCGAGAAGGGTGGCCGCGTTATCAAAGAGGGCACTGCATTGGATATTCTACTTGAAGAACTAGAACTAGTGATGCTTGAATCCGACATGGGTCGAGCGAGTATAGATGAGGTGATTACAGCCCTTAGAGATGAACTCGTCGGCAGCAGACTCCGCAAAGGAGCCGACCTCTCAAAAGTTGTGGAAGCCTCCCTCAAAAGGGCTGTCCGTTCACTATTGAATGCAGGTTATTGGGACTTTGATGCAACAGTTGACAGCCTCATAGAAGCGGGAGATTTGCCTGTTGTAATCATGATGGTTGGAGTCAATGGCACTGGAAAGACAACCACCACTGCAAAAATCGCAAATCGACTAAAGAAAAAAGGTCGCCGTGTCGTTCTTGCAGCATCGGATACATTCCGTGCAGGAGCAATCGACCAATTAGAAATTCACGCCGAAAGGCTAGATATTCGCTGTATCAGCAGTCAACGAGGTGGAGATTCCGCTGCGATTGCCAGAGACGCCATCGAGCATGCCAAGGCTCGAAGAATGGATGTCGTAATTGTCGACACCGCCGGAAGAATGCAGAATAAAGCCAACTTGATGGAGGAATTGAGAAAGGTCCACAAAGTGACAAAACCCCATCTCGTTCTCTTTGTTGGTGATGCATTGGCTGGTAACGACGCGGTTGACCAGGCTGTCGAATTCCAAAGAATGTTGAAATTTGATGGCGCTGTATTATGTAAACTAGACACTGATGCAAAAGGCGGAGCAGCACTCTCAATTGCTCACGCAACCAACCGCCCTATTGTCCTTGCAGGCATCGGCCAAGGATATGATGACCTCAAACAATTCGACCCCGATTGGCTCATCGAGGAAGTGTTCTCATGAGTGATGATTTCCTTCAAAACGAGGAGAGCCAACAGTTCTTCGGCCTAATTCAGATGCTACAGCGTTCAGCGATGGTAGCTATGGGGCAAGTACCCAATCACGAAGGTGGATTCGATGTCAATCTTGCAGAAGCAAAGGCAGCAATCGATTTGATTGCGGTCATTCAAACTCGAACAGATGGTAACTTGGAATCAATGGAGACTCAGTTCCTACAAGGCATCCTTACTGAATTGCGAATGAAGTTCGTTCAAGCGCCGCGCGAGACAGCAGAAATGGAGGCAGAAGAGAAGGCTGCAGAAGACCTCAAGCAAACCTTCACCGAGCCAACAACCTCGCCTGTAGACACGGTTGTGGATGACTCCGAAGAGTAAATCACTCTAACGCTGACCTTGGTGCCATTCGGACATCATTCGTTGGGACAATAATTTGCCCCGCAATCAACAGAAAAACCAGCATAAATACCGTGCATCGAGCAGTTCTCATGACCCTCGGTCGCCGGATATTACCATATTAACGGTTAACCCGCCATGCACCGTTAGATACTCGTCCTTCCCACACCGCTCGATTGATGAGCGAAAGCAGGTTGGGGCAACTCGGAGGGGAGTCGATGGTCCGAGTAACAGACATTACTGATGAGGAAGCCCCAGTCGCTCTAGTTGTCGACAACAACCAGATGGCCCTCCACAGGATTAACGGTATACTGAAGCAACGCGGCTACCGAATAATCGAATGCGAAGACGGCGATACGGCAGTCGACATTTTCGTCACCGAGAAGCCGGATTTAGTATTCATTTCCTTGGATATCCCAACCCTTGATGGCCACATCGCAGCGTTAGAGATGCGCGAGGCTCGTAACAAGACTAGAATAATTTTCACAGCCCCACGCCGGCAGGCGGAGTTGGCACAAGACGCCGCATTCAGTGCAGGCGCGGTAGCGGTACTTGAGAAGCCAGTGAGCAAGTCGGCAGTCGAGCAGATTTGGGAGGCTGTTGAGGGGGATATTCCCGAGGCCCCTGGTTTGGAAGATTTGGATAAACTCTACCCGGAATTAGATGAGGAGGTGGAAGTCGAAATCGACCTCGGCGACCTTCCGCTACCCCCTCCACCCACCGCGTTACCCGCACTTGGGCCACCCCCAAAAAGACGGAAAAAGGGACGCGGTCTACTGTTTGTTGCGCTACTTCTCTTTGCCGGAGCACTTGGCGCTATAGGTTACGGACTCTACACGATGGGCTATCTACCAATTTGAATTTAGGGCTTTAACTAACCATCTCAGTTATCTCGAAGAAGACGAAACTCCGACCCCTCGTTGGATAATTATCCACTATTGGTTGGTGGTTTTAAGGCCACACTCTTTTCACTCGGCTGTGGAAGAATCGGTGTTCTTTGCGGTTGGCCTCCAAGAGCCGCTATCGCCACCATTTGAACTGGAACATATGGTACAACCACCGAGCCGGGTGGTGCATCGGTCGTGGTCTCGACTTTGTGAGAGACACTACTGAGAAGAGAAGGGTCACACACAGCAATCCGCTCGTCGAGCCGACGATGAGTCCAGACTTGCCAAGAGGCCAGTGCGATGAGGCCGACAGTCAAGGCGGTGGCAAAAAGCCAGAGGATGAATTCACCTTCAGTCACAGTCAGCCGAAGCCACTACCACCCCTCAAGGTTTGGCCGCCCGGTTCCGTTTGTTAAACAGAGAATTTTCGTACAACCCACCCCTCACCCATTTCCACGTGCGTGCGCGAGATGAGTGTGTGAGATATACTCCTCACCTGACAAAACGATTTGAGCGATTCAAGCACGTTCGAGTAGCGCTTTCCAAGAAACTTCAGCGTACTGCTTTGCCGCTTCAGCGACATCATCCGCCTTGTGAATCCCACTACCTACGATGATTCCGTCAGAGCCAGCCAACACAGCTTCGCGCGGGTCACCGTAGCGCTGACCCAACTCAGCATCACCAGTAACAATATTCACTCCCGGGGTCCAAATCATCTTGCTGTTCCCTACCTTACTTCGAAGTTCAGCCAACTCCTCAGCGCGCGAACCATTTCCTATGAAGCCAAAGCAGGCGGGATGCCCTTTACCCGCCGCCACCACAGCATCGGTGTATCCCGGTATTTCGAGAAGATTTCCTGCAGAACTCATTTGGGCGAGGAGTAGCACACCTCCAGTTCGGCCAACAGTTTGCCAACCCTCTGCCATCCCATCAAGCACTGACGGTCCTGAAATTAGGTGAGCAGTCATCAGGTCAGACCATGAGCGGGAATCGTAGACACCTCCCATTTGGTCCCTTGCAATTTTCCCAATATCGCCGTGTTTACGGTCCTCAAAAATAAGCATATCAGCAGTTCTTGCGCGGTCGCAAAAGTCATTCCAAGAATCACTAGTCCAGTCCTCAACAAGGTCTACATGAGTTTTGAGCGCAGAGACATATGGTGCAACTTCCTCCAACAATTCATTGAGCCCCGCCATGGTGTAGCGGTCGGCAGCCAACACCACCATGCTTTGTTTGTTGACTACAGAGGTCATCCAACGACGAGCGAGCGGCTCAGCCGCACCAACCCAACGGTCTCCCCATACTTCGTTAGGCTGCATCCAACTGGTCGGGCGAGCAGCCACCCCTCAATCCTTCGCTCACAACCATCCGTTCTCAACCATCGGTAGAACGCTGTCAATCGCTGCATCAGCAGGGCTGCGGAAATTCATCTCCAACTCTCTTTCAGAAGGACTCGCATCGAAGGTACAACTCTTCCTCAAATGATTACGCGCCCACTTGATACTCATCTTTGGGTGGAACGCCGCAGCGATTAGACACATCCAGTATGGCAGCACCCCTTTGGGCCATTTTCTATCCGGGTATTCAGCGCGCAGGACATTCGCCAAATCAACCATCCACATATCTCCCCCGACCACCAAATATCTCCCCTCCTCGCTGCCACCGGTAAGGGCTCTCACATGGGCTTCCGCTACATCCCTAACATCGACGATATTGATGTGCACGGGGAGTGACTTGGGAAGGGTGCGTTTCACTAGGGCTTCGACATAGGAGAGGCTACCCGAAAGGTGTCGTTTGCATAGTGGTGGGCCGAACACCACACAGGGGTGAATCGTCACGAGGCGAGGGCGAGTTTCCGGGTCTGCGTCAGCGTGCCATTTTCGCACGATTCTCTCTGCGCCAACTTTGGCAAGTCCGTAGGCGTTGTCTTCCAGCGTGAGGGGCTTGTCGTCCGCCCACATTTCAGTATTGAAAACCTCTCCGTTTTCGTAGTTAGTTGGCCGGATTGCGGCGGTTGATGAAGTGTGCACTAGTCGCTTGACTGTGCCAGCAGCATCGATGGCATCACAGATGTTTTGAGTGCCGACAAACGAGGGGTCGACGACCTCTTTCTGCTTGTCCATATTCCCTACATGGAGTGCTGCTGCTGCATGAATAACATCGCTGCATCCAGTGACTGCAGCGCCGACTGATGGCACATCAAAAAGGTCCATTTTGACAAGTTCGAGAGAGCCCCCAGACGCAATTGGAAGTGCCGACAAATGGTCAACTTTCTCCGCATCGTTTGGGTCGCGTACCGAAGCGCGTACATTTCGGCCCCGCAACAATAGATTCGCTACGATATGACTACCGATGTATCCACTCGCCCCGGTCACCAAAACTGTCTCGGCCATACAGGGCCGTTAGTCAACCCATTAGATGGCTGTTTTCATCCTCGTGAAAGACACGAGTGATGTCAGAGCAGACCTTCACCGAACTCATCGAAAATCCGCGCCGCTTCCAAATCCTCTGGAAGATGTTCAAGCGCTTGACGAGCCGCCTCAAAGGCAGCCATCTTGTTTCCTAGTTTTTCATGGACCTTTGCGAGGTTGAGCCAAGGGAATCCAACCGCTTCGTAGCGGGGCGCCTCAGTAGCCGCTCTCAGCCACGGAACCGCTTCTCGCGGTTCACCATCTGTTAGTAGGATTGCACCGATATCGTTCCATGGATTTCCCAGCGTAGCATCGACTTCAATCGCCCTTCTACACCAAGCGAGTGATGCTTGAGTGTCACCCGTCTGGCCGAGCGCCCATCCAAGAAAAGTAGCCGCCTCAGCGCTCGGCATCATTTTGAATGATTCAGAGTGGTGCTCTACAGCCAAATTGAACACTCCGAGTTGCTGCAACACATGACCCATCCTGAACAGGTCATCACTCAACCGAGAGCGAATTTCATCAGACCCATCATCATCAGGATGGAATGGTGCCATAGAATCCCAAATATCCTCAATCATCCGCAGTGAACGCTCGGGCGCGAATCGGTCCCGCAACGGGTCACAGTTTGAGTAAGTCCAAGCCCGAAGAAGAGCCACCTCATCGACCTCTATATCTTCATCAATTTCAGCCGGCGGGTCCATTCCTTCAAGCACTTCGTTGACGACTGGTTCAAACTCATCGACCGACCAACAGGTAATCCACTGGGCGGCCAACTCTCGCCTGCCCGCCCGCGTGATAACTTGGATCACCGGCGCTTCATCGCTTCCAATCACGACCAACCCACAGCCATCTTTGGGAAGCTTCCGTAACAGTTCCACTGGTAGGTTTGGCAGTGAGGAGGTGAGTAAAATCCTATCCCATTCTTCACTTTCATCAAGCGTCAGGTCGGCAAGTTCCCCCAAACCACCCCAAGTCACCTCACAACCAAGGTCTGTCGCAAGTTGGCCACAATCACCATTTTTCCACCACTCTTGCAGCGCTTTTCTGCGTAGTGAATCCGGCTCTATAACAAGTACTTCAGAGGCACCCAGCCTAACCAGAAGTTCAGTCCACCAGTTGCCCCGCGGCCCCATCAAAAGGACTCTATCTCCAACTTTCACTCGCAGCAATTGCAGGACTTGAATAGTCTCGTAATGACTTGGAAGCAGCGGTGAACGGGCGTCCACATCATGCCAAAACGGCAGTCGTAGCGATGAGCCTTCCAAATCGACAACATCCAGAAGAGGTTGTGGGAGTGCGTGAGGGGTGCGAGGTGCAGAGAGCAGAGCCTCTTGTAGACGCGAATCAGAAAGCACACCCATCGCGGCCAAACGAAGCACGGTTTCAGCGTGGTCAGGTAGTCTTGGGACACTGTCCACATCTGGTAGCATCGAGAGGTCGCAATCGCTCGCCCCGACCCCCCATGCAGTCTCCATTGAGACGCCTAGTATGGCGTTGCGCCTTTCAATTAATGCCTAAGCCATTCAGCAAGAGGCCGTTTTACCAACTCACCGGAGTAATTCGTCAACCGAGTCGACAACCAAGTCCGGGTTCTGTTGCGCTTCCTCTAAGTCTTCGAGAGTTGCCTCCCCACTCAAAACGAGGATACCCCTCACTCCAGCCCGTTCAGCCATCTCCATATCTGTGTAGAGCCGGTCTCCAACCATCCCACATTCACTCGGCTCTACTCCAAGTTCGCGAATCTTGTGAGCGATCATTCCTGGGCGTGGTTTGCCGCATACGAGTGAGGGCACAACTCCAGTGGCTGCCTCAAACATTGCGAGATAGGCGCCGACATCTGGCAGGCCGCCATCCGGTGACGGGCATACTACATCTGGGTGAGAGGCGATGAGAGGCACACCTGCGTGCAGGTGTTTGGAAGCGGTCGCAATCTTATGGTAATCGATTTCAGTGTCATAGCCGATAACAACCGCTTTTGGGCGCTCGCTGTTGGTATTGATTCCAGCCTCTTCCAACATCTCGCGCATCCCTTGAGTGCCTACAAGAAAGACGCTATCGTATCGCACATCACTACCTAATTCGGGTAGAAGATGTGCGAGTAGGTGATGGGTGGAGAGCATAATCTCCTCGGGTTTGGCGGGAATACCCATACCTTGCAACTTTTCCACATATTGGATGACCGAGCGGCTGGAATTGTTTGAGAGAAAGAACCGTTTCACGCCCTGTTCGTCACACCGATTCAAAAATTCGAGAGCACCTTCAATCAGTTCGTCGCCGAGGTAAATGGTGCCATCAAGGTCCAAAAAAAGGCAGCGAATTCCGTTCAGTGAGGCGCTCATATCGTCACTTCAGAATAGTACCATCTTCAGCATCGCCCAAGTGCCAGCCATCTCTGCCTGACCCGACTTTGTTGAGCAGGCGAGTTCCAACTGGTCGCGAATCGCCTTGCCCCGCTTGTTGTCCTTCGACGCTTTCCTTAGAAGCCAGTTGAGAAGCCATTTCTTCCTTACCAATTTCTGCAATTTGTAACTCGTTGAGAGGACAGGACCGAGCCGTTCCCACATATCGAGTTGGTATTCATGAGCCGCTTCTCCAGTGAAGGCGAGTGAACCGTTTTTTCCTTTCAGATATGGGATGAGAACCTTGCCCGAAAGTAGTGCTTGATGGAGCCCTTCACCGGAGAAGGGGTCAACCCAACTAGCAGCATCACCAATACAGGCCGCTCCCTCCATCGCGAACCGACGAGGCTGGTAACTCGGCGCATTTTTTCGTGGTGAACCACAGGGGATTAGATGCCCTTTGTCGGTCCCTTCAACAATCTTACAACCGGCAAATCGTTCCTTGAATTTAGGGTGGTCATTGATGACCCACGCCTGCAATTCTCTCAACTTTGTATCGATTTTGTTCATGTCGCTGATGACCATACCACAACCAACATTCGAAATCTTATCGTTGACCGGGAAAATCCAGAAATATCCGTTGGCGAGTTTGCCTCCGATGAAATGGATTTCAATCGGCCCCGTATCTCCACCGTTATCCATCTCCCAATATTCTCGGTAGGCGGCGATGTAGTGGTCGTTGTCACGCATCGGCTCATCGTGGCACTTCTCAGTGATGGTTCGCGCCACTGGACAGTTGAATCCCGATGCGCCAACAGTCAATGGGGCACTGAATGAGAATTCTTGTTTGTCGGCACCTCGACCAATAGCACCAGACACACCGGTGATTTTCTGTGAATCACCTTCCCCATCGACGTGAACATCTTTGACGCTGAATCCCTGAATTACAGCACCACCATTCTCGAGCACCAACTCAACAGCCCGCTTGAACATCATGTAGTCAAATTGTATTCGAGGTAGTGAATATCCCGCGGTCTTGTCTTCGACTTGGTCCTCAGGGAGATTGATTTTCACTTCGGTCCCCTTACCCGGAGCAGAGAAAACAATGGAATCCACCCTGAAAAGAGGGGTTGCCTCAATCATCGGCCGTACTCCCAACTCTGTGACAATCCGCATACTTGAGCCGCCTGCGGCATCACCACAAGTCTTGTCGCGAGGCCACACCGCCTTTTCCAAGAGTAGCACTTTGTGACCGGCTAATGCAGCAAATGCGGCTGCTGAAGAACCTGCAGGGCCGCCGCCGGCTACTATGACATCAAAAGTAGCGCCATCCGCAGGAATTGGCCCACTTTCAATGGGTTGAGTCCACTCGTCGACCAACCTGTCTGTCCCCTCGGGATGCATTCGCGCCGACCCCACCCTTCAACCGTTCCCCCGATGCTCATCTCTCCCAAGCCGCAGATTGATGCGCCGCCTTGCCCTCCCCCAACCATGGCCGGAGAGGTTGTTGTGGTATCTACAACCCTTCCGGGAAGCCTCAACGAAGATGGAGTGAAAGCATTCCTCGAACCATTTGTGAATGGCCGACTGGCCGCCTGTATACAGAGAAGTAAAGTAAGTTCATCCTATATTTGGAAGGGAGAATATTGCGATGAAGAAGAGTGGAAAATTGAATTGAAAACAAGCCGTTCACGGCTCGCAGAACTACTCACTTTGCTCGCTGAGTCCCACCCGTACGAAGAACCAGAGATAACCCATACAATTCAAGGGGCGAGCGAGGGCTACGCTGATTGGGTAACAGAAGTCACGGAGGGGTGAAATGGAAATTTGGAGTGCAATTGTTGCCTTGAGCCTTGGACTAGGCCTCTCAGCCGCCTGTGGGTTTAGAGTGTTCATTCCTCCATTAGCGATGGGGCTTGGCGCCCGTGCGGGCTTGATGGAATTAGGAGAATCTTGGGCGTGGGTCGGAGATACCTGGGCTATTGCAGTTTTCACAGTGGCTACGCTGCTTGAAATCGGGGCATATTACATTCCTTGGCTCGACAATCTTCTCGATACCATTACCACCCCTTCAGCGATAATCGCCGGAATTTTGGTCACTTCAGCGAGTTTGGATGGGATGGACCCAACGCTACAGTGGATATTGGCGGTTGTTGCTGGTGGTGGAACAGCGGGAACGGTTCAACTCGGCACAGTTGCGACCCGAGCGGTTTCGACAGCCACAACTGGTGGAATCGCTAATCCAGTGGTATCGACAGCAGAGGCAGCTGCTTGTGTAGTCTGCACATTGCTCGCACTTTTGCTGCCGGTTATCGCCGCCCTTGCAGTCATCGGACTTCTTGCGTTGGCGGTATCCACCATCGTTCGCCGACGCAAAGCAAAAGTTTCCGTTGATTGACAACTTCCAAACCAACCATCACTCAACTGCCCCATTCCGCGCACTGCGACCACGATGAGAAAACCCACAAGCCGGGAGGAAATTTTACCCGGATTTGTTAGATTTAACATCGGAATCGAAGGTGTTGTGGATATTTGGTGTGACATCGAACAGGCGTTGGAGTCATCAGCCCCCTCCCTACCCCAATTTTGAGGCGAGAGTGATGGCGACTGGTTGGAAACCGTCCGGATTAAGTGATTCGGAGATTGAAGATGGCGAGGCTTACCACTGTGCGCTCTACCACGATGGCGATTTATCTCGACCGGCTGGATGGCATCACGATTCTGTAAAACATCTACTCGACTTGGCACTTCCTCACATTGAGGAGGGGGCGCTCGTTGTCGATTATGGAGCGGGAACTGGTGGCTCTGCAATAGAGTTGCTGCGGATGCTCGATGAAGCGGGCATCTCCATTGAATTGGTTCTGGTCGACCCGCTGGAATCGTGGTTTGGGAAAGCGAGAGAAATTCTCGGCCACCGCGATGATGTCCATTTTGAATTGTCAATCGGGAAAGATGAATTCGGTAAAACGGTGTTTCGTGAACTCGATGAGATGCTCGATGGCCGAAAAGCGGATGTAATCATTTCATCATCAACACTCCATCTAGTTCCGATTAGGGCGCTAGAGGACTTGGCTCTCCAATTCGCAGATTGTCTCAACCCTGGCGGCGTTTTCGTTTGGGATAGTGGGGATGTCGAAAGCGCTCTTCGCCCAGAATCGGCTGCCTGTCTACACGACCCATACAGGGCGGTTCGAGAGCATCTACGAGATGACCAAGCGAGAAAGGCACTGCTCGCTGAAATGGAAGAAGAAGATGCAGCGAGAGCCGAGCACAGAGTCGACCGAATTTTCCCAGTACCCTTTTCGATTGAGTTGCTGATGAGGGCAATCAGTTCTGCTGGTCTACTGAGTAGAATCAGTGACCATGTCGTTGATTTCTCAAACGAGGACGCCGAGCGATTCATCCTCGTTCCCCGGCTTGCAGAAATTGCCGCCCCACTAATAGAAGGCGAAGGTCGCAACGCCGCAATTCGTCTTGCAATCGCCGCTGTTCTCGAACAGATGAGAGAGGCAGGAACCGCCAGTGAATCAGGCTATCGGAGCTATTGGGTGTATGGATACCACATTCGCGCTTGAGTCGAGTCAATGAGAATCATCATATTGAATCGGCGTAATCGAATATCATGGGTTTGCCTGCCGGTGCCTACGAAAACGCGGTCGATGCGATCGGCAACACCCCTCTAATTCGCCTAAACCGAATCACTTCACATCTGCGCGGCTCCGAGATTTGGGTGAAGTTGGAGCGTTGCAATCCCGGCGGTTCCATCAAGGATAGAATCGGGTTGCAGATGGTACTCGACGCCGAGGCATCGGGACAGTTGAAACCCGGCGGCACAATCATCGAAGCGACCAGCGGCAATACTGGAATCGGATTGGCGATGGTTGCTGCGCAGCGCGGGTACAGTTGTATTTTCACAATTCCAGACAAGATGTCACTAGAGAAAATCGACCTTCTCAGAGCAATCGGTGCAGAAGTCCATGTCTGCCCGACAGCAGTTGAGAAGGAAGACCCCCGTTCTTACTACGAAGTCGCAGCCCGACTAGCGACGGAAGTTGAAGGCGCGTGGTATCCCGACCAGTATTCCCACAAGGCCAACCCTCTCGCCCATGTCCTCTCGACCGGCCCGGAGATTTGGCGCCAAACAAATGGAGAAATCACTCACTTCGTGGCTACCATGGGTACTGGTGGAACAATCACTGGATGTGCTACTGCACTACATCAAGCAGCGAACGAAGAGGGTAAGGAAGCACCAAAAATAATCGGAGTTGACCCGATTGGCTCAATTCTCAAAGAATACTTTGAACACGGCACTATGGGGGAACCTCACACCTACCTTGTCGAGGGTTTTGGTGAGGATTTCATACCACCCGCAACCGACTTCAACCACATCGACGAAATTAGACAGGTCGACGACGAGGTCTGCTTCCGCTACACCCGCGCCTTGGCCCGCCAAGAGGGGTTGTTCTGCGGTGGCTCGGCTGGTGGCGCACTACACATCGCTCTCCAATTGGCAGAAGAGGCGGACGAGCGAGGCGATATTGCAAAAATCGTAGTTATTCTGCCGGATGCAGGAAACCCATATCTTTCAAAATTATACAACGATGAGTGGCTTCGTGAGAATGGCTTCGAGCCCGAAAATTGGAAGTGAATGAATGATTTGCGAGAAGATAGACGGCAGGGCCGTAGCAGAGGTGTGATTCGATGACTGAGGATGAACCGGAGGATGAGGGGGGCGCACCTACAGAGATGGGTGAATCAACCCGTTCAGTCCACACCGCGGCCGACCCGGAGGCAGGAACCGGCTCGGTTCAAGTGCCTATATTCCAGACCTCAACCTATGTCCAGAAAGATTTCGCCGACCACACGGGATACGAATATGCCCGCACACATAATCCTACTAGAGAGGCGTTGGAAGCAGCCATCGCCGACCTCGAATCACCAACAGTCCCAGCGTTTGGCACTGCATACGCAAGCGGAATGGCAGCGATTACAACACTTACCCAACTTTTGGAATCGGGAAGCCACATCATTGCAGCATCTGACCTGTATGGGGGAACAGCCCGGCTCTTCGACGAGGTTCTATCGAAGTTCGGAGTTGAGACCACTTACAGCGACCTTGGACCGGGAGATTTGGAGGCTTGCGCAAGAGAAAACACCCGAATTTTATGGCTTGAGTCGCCCACAAACCCGCTACTCAACATCCACGATATTTCCGCACTTTCCGCCAAAGCGCACGAACGAGGCTGGATTGTGGTGGTGGACAACACCTTCGCGAGTCCCGTGTTGCAGCGTCCGCTTGAACTTGGAGCCGACATCGTGGTACACTCGACGACCAAGTATGTAGCTGGCCATTCAGATTTGGTGGGTGGTGCGATAATCACTCGCGATGAACTGCTCAACGAACAGATAAAATTCCTCCAGAATACGCTTGGTGCGGTCCCTTCACCACTTGACTGCTTTCTCACTCTCAGAGGTATCAGAACCCTCGCACTGAGGATGGAGAGGCACTGTGACAATGCCGAAGTATTGGTCGCCAAACTCGCCACCCACCCCAAAATCACCCGACTTCTCTACCCCGGGCTCAAAGATCACCCCGGTCACGAAATTGCGGCCACCCAAATGCGCCGCTTCGGTGGCATGATTTCGCTTGAAGTGAATGACGGCGAGGCCGGCGCACGCCGCTTCGCTGCTGCCAGCAAATTGTTTGCGACTGCCGAGAGTCTAGGTGGTGTAGAGAGCCTCATCAATCACCCTTGGTCGATGACGCATGCAGCAACTCCCGAGGCTCGTCGATTGGAAGTTGGAGTGACTCCCGGCTTGGTCAGACTTTCTGTTGGGATTGAAGATGTAGACGATTTGTGGCGCGACATTGAGTCAGCCTTGCAAGCCGTTTGAGTTGGAACAACGGTAACACTCGTCATTCATTGAATCAAAAATCGGGCAGTTCCTGCATTGTTCCCGTAGCGGTTCTAAGTAGTTCCATGGCAGCGACATAATCAGACACATCACCAGAATCTCCAACCGCTTCGCTTGCTGCCCAAAGTGAATCTACACAAGGCACCCAATCTCCACCCCAATCTCGGATGTCCGGGTCGAAGTGCCACGCCTCTCCCTCACCTTTCCCGTGAGCGGATAACCATGCCCAACCCATTGCTAAATTTCCATCCCCCTTAGCCTTGCGAGCCATGCCGGTTGTCGTACCAATACCATCAGCGCGTGCCTTCTTGACCAGTGTATCTGCGAAGTCCAGTGGTGAGGGTAAAACCCCATCATCCCAAGGGAATTTCCGGAGTAGCCGGGCGCCACTTTGTTGCCCGTCAACCTTCCTCAAGAATGAGCCAAACGCCTTACCGCGGCTCAGTTGTTTTTCAAAAGCATCCTCTGCAGCATCTCCGGTAAGGTCGAACAGAGTTTCGAGAACATCCATCCCGTGTTTTCCCCAGACAGCATTCAGCAGACTGTGTGTGCTACCATCCTCAAGCCGGACTAAATCGCTTGAAAGCCAATGTCCTTCACCGCTCGCATCAACCCTGATGCCACCCTCAATCGAGTCGAGGACAGCGGAGATTGCCTCTTTCTCAAGAGCACCCCCTTGGAGGTCGTCGAGGAAAGAATCTCGGTCATCCGAGGAATACCACCGGTGCCCGATAATCAACCCATCCTCGCACTGTTCAGCGAACGCGTCGTGAAGATTTTCAGTCAGTTTAGTGTCTTCGATTTCAAGGCGTAGCCAGCGTTCAATCACTGCATTCATCGCCTCATTAGCGGCCTCGGTGACTTCTCCATCTTCTGGCCAACCTTCCGGTCGGTAACTGACATCAATTTCGGTGATGTCAACCAGTTTAGGAGGACTCATCGACAATGCAATCGATTGAACGAACGACTCTTTGTTCGTCTTCAGTGCCTCCAAGCCGACGCAAACTTCCACACCACAGTCGAAGGCGAGATTGACTGATTGCCCCTCATCATGAGTGGACCATGTTCCACTACCATCACCTTCGGGCTCTTCGAATCGAAGTGAAGATGTCCTCAAGCATGAGGTTAACCAATCCAGTGGGGGGGCCGGGTCCATTCCAGTGCAGATGAATTCGTCACCCCACGAAAAGAACCAGTAGCCGTTACGGGCCAATTCTTCCCAAGCCAAGAGGCGAATTTGTGAATTTGAATGCATCTGTATGCCGACGAGGTGGGTAGGTCGACCAGTCCCTCTTCGGACATAGGAGGCGGTCCCATAGACGGGGTGTTTGAAGATGGCTACGGTGGTAATTTCTTCTTCATGAGCAGCGATTAGGGAACCGGCAAGAGCGCGCGCTACCAAGTCTCCACCCTTCTGTGCCATCCTTCTCTTCAGCCACTTTTGATTCTCTTTTTTTCGAGCGACCATCTCGACTTCTTTCATGCAACCCTTCATTTTGTCACGGCGCAAAATACCGCGTGAAGTAGGACCGATTATGGCCGGAATTGCAATATGAGGGTTATCGAGTAAATTTTCGAGATTTTTACCCAATTTTTTCTGCACGGAAATTGAGGCCTGCTTAGTGCCGCGCATACGCATACGCTGCTGCTGCTTGCCCGGAAAAGTAACCTCTGCTGGACCCGCCATGATACTCCCTCAGTTCGGCCGACACAGGCATCCCGCTTGAGTCCGACGGCTGTTAGGCCCTCCACCTTTCGAGCGCCAATTCCTCCAATTCATCTAGACTTCCCGGGATGACGAGGCAGTGGACTCTACCCCCATCAATTTTCGAAATATGCTCCGCTGTACCACACACGAGGCGTGAATCTGAGGTTCCCATATCACTGCACAGAACAAATGTCCACGCCTCTATTTCAGCGCCGAGTTTTGTAGCGGTTCTACGAATTACCGAGATTGCATCAGCCGCACTCATCGGTTGCTGTTCTCCTTCACCCATACCGGTTGGGTCGAGGTCGAGAAGCATCAGGGTGTGGAGGTTTTGTTCGCGGTTTGAAATCACCATCTCGAGTGGTGAGGTGGGGAGGTAATCGCCGTACGGATAGGCGAGGGTAACCTGCCTACCAAATCGATACGATTGGAGTCCGAGGGCCCCGGTGACAATCGTGGTGATTGATATTCCATGAATCACCTCACATGCAATGCCTTTCTCCCGTGCGCGCAGTTGTAAATCGACATGGGTGGTCGCTTGCAATGGGTCACCTACAACCAACAAAGCGACAGAAGTTTTGGCCGCCAATACGAGCAACTCCTCAGGGTTCTCAATCGCCTGGCGCATCAGTTTGGTCCAACTACCAATCCGCTCGGTTAGTAACGCCTCTTGGGTTGGCGGCAGCAGCGCAGTATAGCCTTCAAGGAAGCGATGTTCACATTCACTCGCAATCTTGAGTGCCTCCAATGACATCGCATCGATATCACCCGGCCCGATGCCAATCAACCAAAGTCCAGTAGCCACTTCTCTCATCATCGGGCCTCCGTCAGCGTCAAGCGAGTGGCTTTGCTCGGAGTGTCGAGTCGCATGCGTCATTTGAGAGTGCCGAAGCAGGAGACGCACGCCGTATTCGATGCTCTTCTGAGTGCCGGATTCCTCGCCCCACGGGTTCGAATCCTACGCGACGGCGACTACACCCTGGTTCCAGTCGATGACGATGCCCCCCCACAACTAGGCGAGGAGTTTGCCCGTTTTGAGGAGGTTGAGGAGGAACAGCCGGAGGTGGAACCGCACCGTTGGATAGAGCGGCTGCCCGAATGGTTGTCAGAGGAGACAATCGCAGAGCACGAGGGCGTTTGGCCGAGCTCACAGGAACTCTTGGGTGACCTTCTTGTGTTCAAGGTGGAGAGTGAGGTCAGCGATTATTCTCAGCAGATAGCATTGGCAAAAATCAGCCATGTCAAGAGAGCCCGACTAGCATTGCGCGACCATGGAGTCGGAGGCGAATTCCGGGTTCGAGAACTCGAGCCGCTAGCCGCCCGTCATGAAGGGGAAATCATCGATGCCAGCCAAATTGCCGACTTGGAAAGCGAGACCCGCGCAACTCTTCTCACGATGCGTACGCTCGTGCGCGAACACATGCGCTCAATCAGAATCGACCCCTCAAAAGCCTACTTTTCCCCGCGACTTCAAGGCGAGCGTTGGCATACATTTGAGTCAGCCCAACGACTTCAAGAAATTCTTGGCCGCCCACTTTCCGTGGCAGACCCATATTGTGGAGTTGGCCCAGCCCTCGTCCATCTCATCAAACGGAGAGGTCTTGTCGGTGAGTTGTTGGCAAGCGACCTGAATCCAGATGCAGTCGATTTGCTGTTTGACAACCTTCGACGGTGGGGGGCCCCAAAAATTCCGGAAATACGGGCGCCTCTCGCTGAAGTTAGTCCCGGTTGGCGAGTCGGTGTTGCGGACGCCTTGACTCTCAAAGATGACCGCGAAATAGCCGGTTCATTCGACCTATTGCTCGTCAATTTACCACACGACACGGTGGAACATTTACCACACTTGATACCACTGTTGCGGAGGGGTTCTCCTACACTTGTGCGCGGCTGGGTGGTTGCTGCCGAGGATGATATTCCAGAGTTGAACCAAACTCTCCAAGAGATCCTCCAACCCCAGTTACCTGACTATCCCACCCCAACCCTCGAAAAGCGCAGGCAGTACAATTCGACCGAGTGGCTTTGTCGTTTCGAAGCGTGGCTGCAATTGCCAAACTGAATCCCACACCATGTAGGGGGAAACGCCCAATACTAACCCAACTCTCTCAACAGATATGAGTCGCGCTATTTTCCTCGTGATTATCATGTTGGCCGCGCCTCTCGCGCTGCTCGGTTCAAACGACCCGAACGAGATAGGCCAACCGATATTGGAGGAGTCTCAAACTGACTTCAACAGCGCCCGAACTGCCACCAATCCCCTAGGCTGGGAATGGGTGACCAAGGACACCAACGCCGGCTATGTCTGGTCGAGGGCGGTCGAGGTGGACCAGTATGGCAACAGTTACCTCACCGGCGTCTTTTCCGGCGGTTCACTCTCTCTAGACAACCACCATGTCATCAACCGTGGAGGCACCGATGTTTTCGTCGCTCGCATCGACGACCAGAACAACATCAACTGGCTGGTCAACTTCGGTGGCTCACTCAACGAGCATGTTGAGGCGATGACACTCGACACAAACGGCAACCTCTATCTTGTAGGAAGTTTCGATTCACCCACATTCAATGTATCGACTTCGACGCTGAATAACAGCGGTGCGAGGGACGCCTTCACCGTTCGTATGGACATGACCACAGGTGCCTTTGATTGGGGGGTTGCGCTTGGTGGCTCTGGGTTTGACAACATCACAGGAGTAACGGTTGACAGCAATGGGGCCATCGTCTATTCGGGTTGGACCACATCACCCACCCTGACAGTCAACGCAAGCACCCTCAACAATAGTGGTGGGAGTGACTTCTTCGTCCTCTGGGGCCATGATACCGGGGTATGGGACTTGGGCCGAATCTATGGTGGAACAGGTAAGGAAGAGGCGCACGACATCGTCGCAGACGGCAACGGTCGAGTCATCGTGGTAGGGGAATTCACCTCATCCACACTCACCTTGGATCAAACTTCCATCTCGCATGGCGGCGGCACTGGCTCAGACTCGCTGGTAATGAGGGTGGACCGGCCCGGGGTAGAGTGGGTTCGCAAGCCGATTTGCAGTTCAAACGACAGGGCATGGGGCGTTGACGTGGACACCGCCGGTAATGTGTTCGTGGTAGGTGAGTTGTTCTCCAACACTAGTAGTTACCACTCGATGACTTGGGGGTCAATCCAACTCAACAACGGACGGGACTATCAGACCGTCTATATCGTGAAGTTCTCCAATGTTGGGGCGATAGGTTGGGCCCTTGAGACCCGTTCCACATCTAACTACAGGTACATGGATAACCCCTCAATCGACGTCTTGGGAAGCAGACTTCTCATAGGACTCCGCACCAATTACGAGTTCCAATTCTATGCCGGCTCCGGCTATTCATACTCCGTCTACACGGACACCAATAATGTCTACAACGGCGTTGTCGTTGAATTGACCAATACCGGCGCCAAGACCGGCAGTAGCGGTGAGAACATGCGCACCGCATACGGGAACATCGACGATGTTGCGTGGGTTGACACTTCAAGTGGTTACGACCATGTCATCACCCCCTTCAACTCAGAAGCGCGGCGCAGCGGCAGCCACACGATGTCTACAGATGCGCCCGCCTCGACGGTGCAGAGATACTCGTGGTCCAGCGGTCCAAATAATCGGCAATGGTATCGTCAGGTAGGGCATACTGGCACCGACAAAGTGCTTGACATAGAGCCAATTGGAAACAATTCAACAGTCACTATGGTCTATTCGGATACTAACTCCATGAATCACCGGTATGGCAACCACTCGCTGGGAGGAAAGAGCGCCCAACGGCTCATCTTGGCTGTATCCGACACCAACGGCACATGGACCCACCTCGACCATCTGGCCTTCAACTCCCTCACCACCGATGACGGAATTTCCGGGATGGCAGTCTCTCCGAACGGCACAGTTTGGGTTGTCTTCTACAGCAACGGTTGGATAGATGCGCCCGGGCTTGTTTCATTGAGCAGTTCGAATGGGTTCTATGTTGCCAGTTGGACCGTTTCAGGGGGGTGGCAATCACTTGACAAAATTGGTTTCAGTTCTTCGTATTATGTTCGGTATGACATCGCTGCAGACGTCAACGGAGACGTCTGGGTAGTCGGCGCCTGTTCAGGCACCATCTACATGCACGGCTCCTCTTACTCAGGTTCAGGCAATTGGCAGATATGCGTCGCCAAGCGGGATGCTACCAACGGCTGGAACTCCATCTACCGCTCAAACTACTACGATGACCCCCGCCTCGATGCGATCACAGACCATCCCAACGGTGGTATCGTCATGTGGGTGAAATCGGGTAATTACAACAAACCATCAGGTTCTACTCAAAGTGTCAACTATTATCCTGGAGCGCTCGTCAGGCTCTTCTCGAGCAATGGAACGATGTGGTGGATGGGTCAGCCAACCTGTAGCAGTGGTGACTGCAACTTTGTGCAAGGTCTTGATGTCAAGCCAAACGGAGATGTCCTGATAGCCGGCTACTTCTCCAACTCGATGTCCTTCCCCAACTGCTGCTCTGTCAATTCCGGTGGGGGGTATGACGGCTATGTCGCCCAATTCAACAACAGCGGAAGCTTCGACTGGTCAATCGCTCTTGGTGGGACTAGCAACGACTACGCCTACGGATTGAGGTATGTTGGCAACGGCTCAATAGCGGTCGTCGGGGCGAAGAGCGGCGTCATCAGCGTTGGATTGACTACCCTTTCCTCGGCCGGCACAGGATATGTCGCAATGGCCTCGGACGCCGGTACTTGGGAGTGGGCCGCCCAGCCCACTGGAAGCACGACCGTGCAGCGAGTGGTTGCAACAGGGAACGGAACCATTCAGGTGGCTGGAGTGCTCTCTTTCTCGAACAGTCCACGAACCTTCGGCCTAGATTCCCTCGACTCATCAGAGGGAGACGACATCTTCCTCTCACGCATGAGCGCTGACGGAGATGCTGACGGAATCACCGACAACCGAGACAACTGCGCCACCATATACAACCCGACCCAGACTGACTATGACGAGGATGCCAGCGGAGATATTTGTGATTCTGACGACGACGGTGAGGGGATTAGCGACTCGGTGGACAGTTGTCCGTTGGGTGAACTTGGATGGACTTCAAACAACTCCACAGACCACGACACCGATGGTTGCAAGGATGACTTGGAGGATGACGACGACGACAATGACGGTTTGAACGATTTGTGGGATGCCTGTTCGACAGGGGCGCTGAACTGGAATTCCAATGGGACTTCCGACTACGATAGTGATGGTTGCAAGGATTCCAATGAGGACCTCGACGACGACAACGACTCGGTCAACGACACCGCTGATGGCTGCCCCAAGGGTAGCCTCGGCTGGCTATCTAGCCCACAGACCGACCATGATGGGGATGGCTGCAAGGATTCTGGTGAGGACGGCGACGATGACGGTGATGGAATCGGTGACGAATATGACTCTTGTGACCGCGGCGAATTGAATTGGACATCCACTAATATAACAGACAATGATGGCGATGGTTGCCTAGATGTCACAGAGGACCTCAACGATGATGACGACGACTTCTTCGACTACGAAGACTACTGCCCGAACGGAACCGTTGGTTGGTACTCCGGAGCGATAACCGACTACGACGGTGACGGCTGCAAGGACTCGGACGAAGACCTCGACGACGACTCAGATGGAGTTCCCGACATAGACGACAACTGCCAGAAAGGCATTCAAGGTTGGATTACCAACCCAACCGTCGACTTTGATGCAGACGGCTGTCATGATTGGAACGAGGATATCGATGACGATGGCGATGGCGTATCCGACCTGACGGACAAGTGCTCGAGAACCCCTGCGGGCGCTACCCCGGGCTCAGAGGGTTGTGCCTTTGGAGAGATTCCCGACGGGACGGGTGGTGGTGGGGGCTCGGTCAACATGAGTGAGGATAATCAATATGAGAATAACACCTATGTCAACAATACCTATGTCAACAATACCTACCTCAACAACACATTCGACAACGAGACTTTCCAAAACCAATCATTCCTGAATAATACCTACTCCAACGAGACCTTCCAAAACCAGTCCTACCAAAACAACAGTCATCTGAACCAGACATTCAACGAAGGTGACATCGTGAATGGTACCGATTCTGAGGATTCCCTAACTCAATCCGATGCAGAGGCAACAGGTGGTATGACTTGGGAGCCGTTTGCTGTATTGGCGCTGATGGTGTTGCTTCTGTTCATCAACGCGCTCCATCTCGTGAAGAAGCCCGCCGTACCGACCGAGTTGCCTGATGGCATGACTCGACATGATTCTGAATTTGATGAAATTGACCATACGACGGAGGTGCTGATTGCCGAATCAGAGTCCTCACCCGATGCGCAATCAGCAGAGGAGCCGGCAGAGGATATTTCCGATGTGTCAGAGCAAGAATCGACCGAAGCCTCAGAAGAGCCGCCAACCCCTCCTCCTCTCGTGATCGAGGACCCGATTATTTCGGACGGATTTGAATGGCTCGAGTGGCCGGAGGGAAGTGGCCAAAATCACTTCCGCCCAGAAGGCACGAATGACGAGTGGCAACGATGGCCAATCGAATAGAGCAACGAAATTCCCTCCGACGATTTAAATCACCAGTAGGCCCTCGACCGGGATATTCGAACTGGACTGAGCGAAGCGAGGGAAGTTCAAAAATCGAAGCCCAACATCATTGGTCGGTCGGGGTGCTACATCAATTGAAATCACCACTAGGCGCCCCGACCGGGATTTGAACCCGGGTCGGAGCCTCGACAGGGCTCCATGATAGGCCACTACACTATCGGGGCAAGTGGGTGTGCGGGCCAAAGCCAACCTGTATTTAACGGGAACCCAACTCGATGCATCGAGTGACATGGGGATGGATGACGAGTCGGCCGGCACCGCAGAAGAGAGCGACTCCCCAAAGGGCCCACCAAGCGGCCCTCCGAAAGGTCCTCCGAAGGGCCCCCCTATGGGCACGCCAATGGGTATGGTTCCTGGTATGTTCCCTCAAACTTCAGCACCTCCACAGAGAGCGGGCGGCCCTGTTCCAATTCCAAATCCAACAGACCCTCCAAGCAACTCACCTGTGGATGATTCCGAACCCGAACCTGACGAGGATGAACCAGAAGTAGGCGCCGAGGAAGTCACCGATTTCGCTGGTGCAATCGCTACTGCAATGTCCACCTCACCGATGGAAGAGGTGGAGGCGCTTCGTCACGAGAATGAGCAACTTCGTTCCGGAATGGCAGGCGCTTCGGCAGTAATCGATTCACTTGACCAACAGCCTATGCCGCCGATAGTCGGCGAGGATTTCGTCGTCCCGGCACATGTAGTATCTGATTTCGTTAGAATCGGTAGACAATTGCAGCGCGACGGACTGTGTCACGGAACTTCGGGGACCATTTCCACACTTTCTTTAGACCAACCAAATTTGGTTCACATCACTCACACAGGATCACCTCTCGGACAACTCGACGAGCGCAGCATCGCTTCAGGCCGTCTCGGCGAACAGGGCCCAGCAGAAGCGGGCGACTCTTGGCGACTTCACACAGTTTTACTCGCCCTTGCCTCTATTGAAAACAACGGCCGAGCAGCATGCTTCCATCTGCCAGCACCCTACACGACAACGATGTCTTTGGAGCAGGACTTGTTCGTGTTGCGACCCTCCGACTTGGCCGGCCAAAATCAATTTGAGAAGGTGGTAATAGTTGATTCAGACGATGTAACCAGCGACGATTTCCTCCGCCAACTGACTGAAGGTCTAACCCAGTCAGGACATGTGGCTGTAGTGGTTAGAGGCGGTGGCCTCTATGCTGTAGGTGCAGACTTCAATGGTGCATGGAACAATGCTGCTGCTTTGGAGCACAGCATGAAAGTCACTCTATTGGCAAGACTTGCCGACATCGACCTTTGAGTAGCCTAACTCAACCCACACAACCCAACCTTACAGAGCCAACCCCGGTGGGGAAACGGTCATTTGCAGCGGTCTCCATCCGCATTTGATGGAATCCCGAAAGATGGCGGCGTTGCTCGCCCTCCTTTTCGCACTAACCTCACTCGCTGCTTTGGTTCCAGAAGTCCCACCTAGGCAGGGTGGCCTTGACGAAGTTGTCGTGGTGGATGGGGATTTGACCTCAGAGCAGCGTGTCTCATTGGCGGGTGCGCGTGTCTCGACAGGCAACTGGCTTCACCATGTAGGCGGCATCGGTACAGACCAAGGCATCGTGAGTCGGCTTGCGCCCAACGGTGACCTCTATGTCGCCGGAATCGTCTGTCACGGAGCCGGCACCTGCTCGGCAATCTTTGGGGCGACGACAATCTATGCGAACAACGACATCTTCGTGGCCAAACTTTCGTCAAACGGAACTTGGTTGTGGATAGCACAGTCGACCGGCACCAACTCCAACTCCTACGCATACCTTACTGACATGGACATCGACAGCTTCGGGAATGTGTTCATTTCAGGCTACTTTCGCTACACCAAGACATTCGGCACAATCTCTGTGTCACCCACTCAAAATGCTGGCCAAAACGACGGCTTCGCTGCTAGACTTGGCTCAACTGGCACATGGGCATGGGTCAACACGATGAACAACTACGACTATGGATACGCCAGAGGAATTGCGGTAGACTCCAACCAGAATGTGTATGTGACGGGTGAGAGTAGAATGTACTACAGCAGTACCAACTACCGATACACCTACTTCTCTGGGGACGCTATTCAGACTACTTGCAACAGTTGGAGATATTGGCCATGGTTGGTGAAGTACAACGGTGCAGGCTCCTTGCAGTGGGTTGACAGAATATCCGACAACTGCAATGACCGCTACGCCAAGGATGTCATAGTTGACAGCAACGATTCCGCAATAGTCACCGGTTACTTCGACAACACACTCTCCTTCGCCAGCATGACAACCTCTTCCGCTGGAAGTTGGGACATCTACCTCGCCAAGGTCGACTCCTCTCACACCTGGCAATGGCTCACTCATGGTGGTGGCCTCTCTAGTGACCAGCCGGAAAAGTTGGCTGTTGACTCAAATGATGACATCTATGTGGTTGGCTGGAACGACAACCACGCCTCATACGGAACTACGATCATTCTCGCCAACAGCGGCGGATTCGTCGTCAAGGCGTTAGGCAACGGAACATGGGAGTGGGGGACTAGGATATCCCCAACCTACCGGGTGGAGGACATTGCGGTTCATCCCAACCACAACTTGACCGTCATAGGAGATCGGTACATCACCCATCTCAACTCGACCGGTGCCCAGCAGTGGTATGAGAGCAAGGCGCAGTCTCTCTATTCACTCGCCTTGGACGGCAACAACACCTCGTACATCACAGGACACTTCAGCGGTAGCCAGTACTTTGAGAACAACTACCTCGTCAGCAACGGTTCGAACGACCTTCTCATCTGGAAATGGGACAGGGACAGGGATGGCGACTCAGTGGCCGACAGACTCGACAATTGCGGCAGCAATTCAAACGGAAACCAAGACGACTACGATGGTGATGGACCTGGTGATGCCTGTGACGCCGACGACGACAACGACGGCTTCCTCGATGTGGCGGACAACTGTCCCCGAGGCGACATGAACTGGACTTCCAATGCGACCACCGACCGCGACGATGATGGTTGCCAAGATTCTGGTGAAGACCTCGATGATGACGATGATTTGGTCGAGGACTCTGTCGACGCCTGCCCGACCGGCCTGCTTAATTGGACTTCAAATGGTGCCACTGACCACGATGTTGACGGTTGCAACGATGCGAGCGAGGACGCTGATGATGACAATGACGGTGTCCAAGACTCCGCAGACCTCTGCGCGCTCGGTGACGTGGGTTGGATTTCCAACTCAACCTCTGACCACGACTCGGACGGATGCAAGGACTCTGGCGAGGATGCTGACGACGACGGCGACGGTGTTGGTGACGGCGTTGACCAATGTCCAGAAGGTGACATCGGCTGGATTTCAGGTTCGCTGACCGACCACGATTCGGACGGCTGTCAGGACTTGTTAGAAGACCCCGACGATGATGGTGATGCGGCGCTTGACGGCGTCGACCTTTGCCCAACAGGAGTTCTCAACTGGATTCGATATGTATCTGCTGACTACGATGACGATGGTTGCCGCGACAGCGACGAAGACGCTGATGACGACAATGACGATGTCACAGACCATCGCGACTTGTGCGCTCTTGGGGAACTGGGATGGAAGTCAAATGCAACCACGGACAATGATGGTGATGGATGTCGCGATGCGACTGAGGACATCGATGACGACAATGACGGAATCAGCGACGTAAACGACTTCTGCGCCCAGGGCGACATCGGATGGACCTCTGGTCGAGTGACAGACCACGACTCCGACGGCTGCCACGACAACTCTGAGGACATGGACGATGATGGAGATGGCGTGGAGGATGGCAACGATACTTGCTCAAAGGGAATGGTTGGATGGACTTCGAACGGCGGCAGCGACTATGATGGCGACGGCTGCCTTGACGCTACAGAAGACGGCGATGATGATGGTGACGGCATCATCGACTACGCAGACCCCTGTCCATTTGGTGACGATAATTGTGGAACTTCCGGCGCCGGCGGAAATGTCACAATCATCCATCAGTATCCTGAGAATTCGACCGAGAATGAATCAAGTCCTGTGACAACGACAGTCATCCATTACTACAATAATTCAACAACGATTGTCTACTACCACAACAATTCTACTTCTACTACAATACAGCCACCAAATACTGGCGTGAACCAGACCAACACGACCGTGGAACATGATGAGCCAGCGACCGAGAGCGAGGTCAGCGATGAGGATGGCTTGGCCAGTGCGGGCATTTTGGATGCTGTGTCAACAGTCTCACTTCTGCTCATCGCACTCTTCGTATTGGTGCTGGTGATAGGTCAAATGCGCGCGTCAAAACAACGTTCGGAACCGGATTCCGAACTGCTCAATGACGAGGACTATGCCTTTTCGGGAACGGCCGAAGTTGAGGCTGCTTTGGAGGAGGAGGCTGAGCGTGGCCTCTCATCGAAAGAGGATTTGGGGCAAGAGATGGTTGACCCAGAGGTGGTTGAATCGGAACTAGGACCGGCCGTGGAATCTGAACCCGAACTAGAAATTGAAGAATCAGGAAGCGGCACCCCATCAGTCGATTTGCAGGGAGTGATGTCAACAGATGGCCATGAATGGGCCGAGTATCCAATGGGAAGTGGCAAGCACTGGTTCCGCCCGGGTTCGGGCGATGAATGGCAATTATGGGAGAAGTAGTCTTTCACGACCGTCTTCCTTTCGCCACCATCTTCTTCTGCGGCAGGTTCATTGAACTCAGTCGAAGGCCGACCGATTGAGAGTCATGTCGGACCGGCTAGTCATCGATGTCATCGACAATGGTGGTCAGTGGACCCACAGGGAGTGGCGGATGCTGCGATACCTCGGGGTTGACACGAAAATTATGCCAAACGGTTCCTCTCTTGACGAACTCCGTGAAATGGACGGACTCCTCCTCTCTGGCGGGGCTGCCCGGGTGGGGATAACCGGGGAGTTGGGGAACTGTGCAGCATTCCTTGAGTTGGACCTCCCAATTCTCGGCATTTGCGCGGGTCACCAGTTCATGGCTCGGCATTACGGAGGTGACTGTTGCGAGGCGGATTCTCCAGAGTTTGGGGCGATGGAAATCACCCTAGTTGATGGCGGCGGCGCGATGTACGCGGGTACCCCCGAGAGTCAGATTGTATGGGAGAGTCACAACGATGAGGTGACCATTGTTCCAGACGGTTTTCGAATCACTGCAAGCAGTCCTTCTTGCCTTGTTCAATCGATGGAAAACGATGCAGGCAATCGGTTTGGGCTACAATTTCATCCAGAGGTAAACGATTCTGAATATGGTGCAAAAATCATGGAAAATTTCGTAGAAATATGCCGTCGAGTGAATGAATGAAGATTCCGCCCATAGGGCGAGGTTGAAAAAGGGGGGGCGGTTCGCCCGCTCCGCATGGAAAGAGTATACACCTTCCTCGATGACCGAATGTTCGTCTACAAGTGTGCGAACATAAACTGCAAGGACACCCACCGAGCACCGGGTTGGTCGCAGTGGATTAACTGTGAATCGTGCGGTTCAAACGCACTACCGGTCGAGGTTCTCTACCGTTGCCTAAAGTGTGGCATCATGGAAGCGTTCGACCAAGAGCGCAATGGTGTCTCCTGCCGCAGCTGCGGATTCCGCATCTTCATCAAGCCACGACGCTCCGGGACAGACCCCGAATCAGGCGGCGAAGGCGCTTACAAGATGATCAAAGCCGATTGAG
>Ga0209403_10000863_pt1 | contig 41738 bp, 33 predicted proteins | sample ArcticOcean_MG_C_8_FD_187440 | JGI IMG/M metagenome (GOLD analysis project Ga0209403, IMG submission 187440) | Marine microbial communities from western Arctic Ocean - ArcticOcean_MG_CB11_86 (SPAdes) (version 2) | ecosystem: Environmental > Aquatic > Marine > Oceanic | place: Arctic Ocean... | reverse complement strand
TATAATTTTAGCATCATAATTTGAAAGTTTGTAATCAGTAGTAAATTTACTTAGTAATTCCTTTGGTAGAGGAGGTAATGATCTTTTGATTTTTTCAATATATTCTTTAGTAATAATGATTGGCTGAAGATCAGGTTCCGGAAAATATCTATAGTCATTAGCTTCTTCCTTATGTCTTTGAGATATTGTTGTTCCATTTACTGCATTAAATCCTCTTGTTTCATGAACAATATTTTTACCTGTTCCAAGTAAATCAATTTGTCTTTTGATCTCAAATTCAATTGCATTTTTTACATTTCGTGATGAGTTCATATTCTTCACTTCTACTTTTGTTCCAAAAGTTTCATCTCCTTTTAATCTAACTGATACATTAGCATCACACCTTAAGCTTCCTTCCTCCATATTTCCGTCACATATATCAAGATAACGAACAAGTCTCCTAACTTCTATTAAGTATTGGTAAGCTTCTTCAGATGATCTAATCTCTGGTTCTGACACTATTTCTAATAATGGAACACCAGCTCTATTTAGATCAACTAAACTGTGAAAAGGATCAAGATCATGAATGCTTTTTCCAGCATCTTCTTCCATGTGAATTCTAGTTATGTTAATTTTTTTAGATTGACCCTCTTGATCTATAATCTCTATATATCCACCATTACATATTGGAGTTTTATCTTGTGTTATCTGGTACCCTTTTGGTAAATCTGCATAAAAATAATTTTTTCTTGCATATTCATTCCTTTCTCTAATCTTGGCCTCTACAGCTATCCCTAATTTTACTGCATATTCAATGACTTTTTTGTTACTTACTGGAAGTGTTCCTGGATGTCCTTGAGTAACTACAGAAGTTTTTGTATTAGGTTTAGCTCCATATATGTTTTCGTCGTTAGAATAGGCTTTCGTATTTGTAAGTAATTGTGCATGGACCTCAAGACCAATTACGGCTTCATATTTATTGTATAGACTCATCTTAATTAAAGATAATTTTATCTGATTTAATTAGTAAGTTGTTTTTAAAGAGTTTATAAATATATAAACCATTTTTTATTTTTTCTCTGTTAAATCTATTGTTATATAGATTTATTTTTTCTTGCATAATCATTCTACCAGAAATATCATAAATTTCTATTGATGTTGCAGCTTGATGATGGACATTAAATGATGATGATATTGGATTGGGATATATATGATTTTTAAATAATTCTTGTTTTATATTAGTAGAAGTCGTATTTAATTCTATTATATATAGCCCACTTTGCATATCAGAAACTAGAACATTACCTGAATTAAGGTAAGGATAAACTCCCCATGCTCCTTTATATGATGAATGATTATTTGGAAGATATGTATCGTAATTATTTACTTGAATAGGATTAAATGGATTACTGATATCAAATACCCTAAGACCATCATGGTAATAAGCTACATATAGTAGATTGTCTTTAATTATTCCATTGTGAGCCATTGAATTAGTGTCAACACCTGAATTGAAGGTTGATAAGACACTTATATTAGTATAATCACTTACATCTAGAATTTTAATATCATATCCATGGTTTTCATCTTGCATAGCATAAAGCGTCCCATCATCATTTAGCCATCCAGAATGATTATAGCCTGCGTCAGGATATGATGTGAATGATGCGAGTTCAATGGGTTGATCACCTATAGTGTCTACCATTGTAAAATCCATAATACGTAAACCATCATTACCACAATTTAAGAATGCGGTGTCATTTTTCACATAAGCATCATGAACATGACCAACATCATTATAGCTATATATAAGACTGGGGTCATCAGGGATATGTAGACTGTATACATTCATTGCATTATTTGAGGCACAAGAATATAATTTTGCAGTAACTGTGTCTATAAAAATATTATGTGCTTTATTGAATAGATTATTTGAATCATATACAGTATTTACTGAATTTGGTAGATTAGTAATATCTACAATTTGTAAAGTAGAAGAAGATCCTTCATCACATACTATATAAAGGTAGCCATCAAAATCATGGTAATCTCGATGAATAACACCGACACCTGTATAAGCGCCAGCAACAAAGGCAACTTGATTGCTTGAAGCAGGGTTTGTTACATCAAAAAAATGTGTTCCTGCAGTTGATCCTATAATAGCAATCTCACTTCCGTTTATGTTAAGTCCCCAAATCTCATTATAGGCATTATCATATGCTTGAGAACCTACAAGTGTTGTGTCATCCCAGTGAAATAGTAGATTTGTGTTTAATTGAGAAATGGCTTGATTATTTATAATCAAACTAATAGTTATAATTAATAATTTTTCTTTTAACATCGTAATATGTTTTTAATTTATTTAAATTTTACAAACTAACTCTTTAATAATTTTAGTTAGCTTAGGTTCTATTTTTTCTGCAACACTTTGAACATCTTCATGAGTAATTTTTTTAATTTTTCCAGGTACTCCAAGGTCTGTTATTACAGAGATTGCAAAGCAGCTCATCTGCATATGTCGAGCTGCGATGACTTCAGGAACTGTAGACATTCCTACAGTATCCCCACCAATAACACGAAAATAACCATATTCTGCAGGCGTCTCTAGTGTAGGGCCTGTAACGCCAACATAAGTTCCTTTTTGTAGTTTAATATTGTTATTCGATGCTATCTCTTCAGCAATAGATAACATTTCAGAACAGTAAGGGTCACTCATATCAGGGAATCGAGTTCCAAGTTCTTCGATATTTTCTCCAATTAAAGGATTTGGTATTAGATTAATATGATCATTAATTATCATTAAATCTCCAATTTCATATATTGGATTGACTCCTCCACTAGCATTAGAGATAATAAGTTTTTTTATTCCAAGGAACTTCATTACTCTCACTGGAAAAACAACTTGATTTATATCATATCCTTCATAGTAATGAAATCTTCCTTGCATTACTATAATTTCTTTTCCTTCAATTAATCCAAAAATTAGTTTACCATCATGTCCTTCAACAGTTGAGATGGGAAAATTTGGAATTTCTTCATATGAAATAGAATATTTTATGTCAATTTCACCAACAAGACCTCCTAGCCCAGTACCAAGGATAATACCAACGCTTGAATTAAATCCTGTCTCTTTTTTAAGAAAATTAGCTGTTTCTTTTATTTTTTCTAACATATTCTTTTAGTTCTTCATCAAATATTGCTTGATTTTGAAATTTAATTTTTATTGGCAAATAGAATGCTGGAATATCTGCAAATTCTTGTTCAAATTTCAATAATCTAATACTGTCTTTTTCGGTGGTTAAGATAAGTTTTTTTATGTTGCTTATTGAATTATAGTATAGTAAGATTTTATTAATATCTTCTTTAGAAAAGTTATGATGATCCTTAAATTCAAAATGCTTGATAATAGTTGTGTTTTTCTTTAAATAGTTTGTTAACGCATTCGTGTTTGCAATACCAGATATTAGAATAACATTATATTCATTAATATTATTAAGTTCATTTTTATTAAAAATATTTTTGTATTGAAGATATTTTATCTCGGTAAACAAACATTGCTTATTACTATATTTTGCCACATTTTTTTTAATATTCTCTATTTCTTTGTTATTTGTAGTTTCTAAAGTATTAGTAATAATAATTTTATCTGCTCTCTTGCTTTCTTTAATATTTTCTCTTAAGCTTCCGTATGGCAGGTGTTTATCTAAGTAGAAAGGTTTGTTAATGGATGTTAAAAGTATATTCATTCCTGCTTTAACCCATCTGTGTTGAAACCCATCATCTAGTAAGATAATATCGATTTTAGAATTTTCATGAATAATTTTTTTTATTGCTTTCACCCTATTTCCACATACTACAACTAAACAACTAGGATGCTTTCTTTTGAGCATAAGAGGTTCATCACCAACGGAAGAGTAATTATTATGGCATTCAACGTATTTAAAGCTGCATCCTTTTCTTTTATATCCTCTACTAATAATTGCTACATTATAATTTTGTTTTAAAAGGTTTGTTATGTAGTCAGTATGGGGAGTTTTTCCAGTACCACCAACGGATAGATTACCTACACATATAATAGGAATTTTAAAAGTATTAGATTTAAAAATACCTAAATCAAAAAGCATATTTCTTACAGAAGTTATTAATCTAAATAATATAGCAACTGGCATTAGTAGAAAATTCATTTCGCAAAGATAGGATTTTAGATATTACTATATTTAGTAAGTTTAGTACTTTTGGAATATGAAAATAAGAGATATAACAAATTATTTGGAAGAGATTGCTCCATTACATTATCAAGAGGATTATGATAATTCTGGTTTGTTAACTGGTAATTTAGAGGATGATGCAGAGGGAGTTTTAATAACCTTAGACTGTACTGAAGAAGTAGTTAATGAAGCAATAAACAAAAAGTTTAATTTAATTGTAGCTCATCATCCTCTTATTTTCAATCCTCTAAAGAAAATTACTGGAAGTAATTTTGTTGAAAGAACTCTTATAAAAGCTTTGAAGAATAATATTGCAATTTATTCAATACATACAAATCTAGATAATGTTTACAATGGGGTTAATAGTAAAATTGCAGAAAAATTAGATTTAATAAATTGTGAGATTTTGCTACCAAAGAATAAATTAGTAAAACAATTAGTTGTCTATTGCCCACCAACGCATAGTGATGCCTTAAAAGAGGCTATGCTAGATAATGGAGCAGGAACATTTAAGAATTATGATCATTGTAGTTTTTCTATTTATGGTCAAGGAACTTTTAGACCTAAAAAGGGAAGTTCTCCTTTTATAGGAGATATTGGAGTTGAGCATAGAAGTGAAGAGATTAGATTAGAGTTTTTTATAAAAAAAGGTTTTGAAAATTCTTTAATTAAAGTCATGAAAGATAATCATCCTTATGAACAGATAGCCTATCAAATGTATACTTTAGATAATATTAGTGATGATGTAGGCGCTGGTATGATAGGCGAACTTAGTAATGAGATAGAAAGTGATAAGTTTTTAAAAATAATAAAGGATAAAATGCAGACTAGCTGTATAAGGTATACTAGTTTATTGAAGAAAAAGATAAAATATGTTGCTATTTGTGGAGGAAGTGGTAGTTTTTTATTAGAACAAGCAAAAAACAAAAAAGCAGATATTTTTATATCAAGTGATTTTAAATATCATGAGTTTTTTAATTCAGATGGAAAGATTATAATTGCAGATATTGGACACTTTGAGAGTGAGCAATTTACAAAGGAGTTAATTTATGATTTCCTTAGCAAAAAATTTACTAAGTTTGCCGTCCAATTATCTAATGTTAACACAAATCCGATAAATTACCTATAAGATGGCAAAGAAAACAGTAATAGTATCAGTTGAAGATCGATTAAAAGCATTATTTCAGCTTCAAACCATAGATTCTGAAGTAGATAAAATAAGAATTGTTAGGGGAGAACTTCCTTTAGAGATTCAAGATTTAGAAGATTTACTAGCTGGCCTTAAAACTCGTTTAGATAAGCTAAGTGATGAATTAGAAATTATTAGTAATGATGTGTCAGCTAAGAAAAATGCGATTCTTGATGCTTCAGTATTAGTTGAGAAATATGAAAAACAGTTAAAGAATATTAAAAATAACAGAGAGTTTTCTTCTTTAACAAAAGAATTAGAATATAAAGGCTTAGAAATACAGCTTAACGAAAAACATATTGTAGAGTTACAAGCCAAAGTACTACATAAAGAAGAGGTAATTAATGAGTCTAAGCAGCAAATATCTGAAAGAGAAGAAGAACTATTAGTTAAGAATAAGGAGCTTGCAGCTATTGTTAAAGAAACTGAGAAGGAAGAAAAAGCACTTTTAAAGAAATCGAATAAAGCACAAGTTGTTATTGAAGAGAGAATTCTTTCTGCTTACAGTAGAATAAGAAGTAAAGTGAGAAATGGATTAGCTGTAGTTTCCGTTGATAGGGATGCTTGTGGCGGGTGTTTTAATCAAATACCTCCTCAGAGACAGCTTGATATTCAAATGCATAAGAAAGTAATTGTTTGTGAGCATTGTGGAAGAATTTTAGTTGATTCAAACATACTAGACACTGAGTAGAAAATGACTTTAATTATTAAAAAGGGATTTCATATTTTTGGAATCCCTTTTTTTATTTTATGAAAAATCTAATTTTATTAATTGTATTTGTTTTTTCCGTAAAATTTTGTTTTGCTGAATTTGATATGAATAATAATATGCGTCAAGCATATATTCATATAATGCATTTAGATTTTTCTTTAGCTCAGCAAATATTAGATAGAGAGAAGATCTCTAATAATGATAATGGTTTTGTCTTTTTGAATGAGAATTACATTGATTTTTTAACTATTCTAATTGGTGAAGATGAGTCATACTATAAAGAAGCAAAGCAAAAGAAGAATCAACGACTTAATGCTTTAAGAAAGAATAATCAAAGATCCCCGTATTATCTTTATACACAAGCAGAGGTGTATATTCAATGGGCATTTATAAGAATAAAATTCAAGGAGTATTTTCTAGCTGCATATGAATTACAAAAGGCATATAGATTGCTTGAGAAAAACGATCAATTATATCCAGATTTTGTGCTTAATAAAAAAAGTCTTGGCCTTTTACATATTTTAATTGGCTCCATTCCAGAATCATATAACTGGATATTAAATATAGTTGGAATTGAGGGGGAAATTAATAAGGGTTTTAATGAATTATATGCTGTTTTAGATTATTCTGAGAATTTAGAGGAGTACTATATATATAATTCTGAGGTTTTATTTTTACTCTCTTTTCTTGAAATGAATATGAAAAACGATAAAAAATCATGTTCATTGTTGTTGGAAAAGATAGAGAATTGTTGTCTTAATAATAACCTTTTAGTTTTTTGTGCAGCTAGGTTGTCAAATAAAATAGGTGATAATGATAAAACTATTCAGATTCTTGAAAACAGGGTTATATCTGATACTCAATACAACTTTTATTATTTAGATTATTTATATGCTATGTCTAAACTATATAAATTAGAATATAATAATGCTAATGACTATTTATTAAGATTTATTGAATTTTTTAAAGGCAAGAATTATATAAAATCTGCATATCATAAGTTATCATTAATTGCATTATTAAAAGATAATATAGAAGAAAAAAAGTATTACGAAAAAATGGTGTTAAATAATGGTGAAAGGTTAATTGATGAAGATAGACAGGCGGAAGATGATGTAAAAAACAAAATCTTAGTTAACACTAATCTCTTAAAATCTAGATTGTTATTTGATGGTGGTTATTATAAAGAAACATTAGATTATTTAAGTAATATAAACATTAACGACATTAATCATCACCAAGAATTTATACTTGAATATTATTATCGTATATCAAGATCTAATCAAGAACTATCAGCCTCAACAACTATTAAAGTAATAGATTTATTTTCTAAGGTTTTAAGTATTGATAACCCATCAAATTTATATTATCATCCAATGTCTACTCTTCAAATTGGTCTAGAATATGAAAAAAGTGGTGATAACGATAAAGCAATTAAATTTTTCAAGAAAACATTGTCTTATAAAGATTTTAACTATGAAAATGGAATTAAAAAGAGTGCTAAGGCAGGAATTAATAGAATTCTATATTAATACCTAAATCCTAGTGTTATTACTAGATTATGATTTGTGTATGCTAGATCTGTTGGATTAACAAATTGTTCATTATACATTTGATATTGATCGTTTCCTTGTGATAAAACATATGCAAAATCAAAATAATAACTACTATAATTTACACCAGCTCCAAATGAAAAGTTTTCTCTTGATAATTCATCCTTGTCTTTAAATGGACTAGAATTTCTTGCATATCCTGCTCTTAGACTAAATGGATCTGCTTTCATTTCAATCCCTAATCTAATATTCTCAGATTTGTGATAGATATTATCAATAGTATTATTTTCTGATGAAAATATCTCTGTTCCATCTTCATTTCTGTAATTTTTTGCATTTAAATATGAATTGGTGTAATCAATTAATTCATAATCACAACTTATTAGTATGTTCTTATTAAGATTAGCCGAAATGCTTGCAATCATTTTCCATGGTGTTGTAAGTTCATACTCAAAGAAATTAACTGGAGATGATTCCCTATAACTAGTATCGTTAAAATTTGCTTGAGTAATTGTGCTAAACTCCTCTTGAATTGTAAAAATAGTTGGTGAATGCAGAGCGCCTCCTAATTTAATTTTTTCATTTAATCTGTATATTCCACCAATTTTGATATTCACACCTTCTCCATTTGCATAAAGATTCTGCATATATTCAAATGAGCCAAGGTTGTTGATAGTATCAGATAGAATATCTTCTCTATGTTTTATTATTTCAGAATATTCAAATGTTGGTATTCCAACAGTTGCTCCAAGATATAATTTTTCATCATATGATGTCCCTACAGATAGCACAAATTCATGCATATCTCCATTTGAGTTTAGTTGATGGGTTTGTCTTTTTTGACCGTCACTTAGAATATGAGAGATGTAATTTCCATTATCATATAGATATTGGTTAAGGGAAGTGTCTACTGTATTATTTTCAAGATCTATAATATCAGACCAAAACGCAGGAGATCCAAAAAAAGCATCTAATTCATCAATTTGTTTTCCTTGTGCAATTGATAGTAAATTATCTGCTAGTGAAGAAGTGTTATTAATTGTATTGATATAAATATTTTTGTTATAGTTAGCTAATTGATTCAAGCCTATACCAAAATTTATTCTTTTCCATTCTGTATTATTTTTTGGTGTTGAAAATATAAAACCAATATTTCCAAGGCTACCTTGAGATATGTCTTCATCAAATTTTCTATTATTATTTAGGTTATCAAAGTTAGTAAGCTTATTATTATATGATGTTGTGTTATTTAGAGTAAGAGATGGAGAAAATGTTACTTCAGTAAATTGATACATTCCAATACCTGCAGGGTTATAGCTGAGACCAGAAAAATCTCCTCCTAAAGCACCAAATGCACCCGACATTGATGATACCCTTGCACTTCCATACATATTTTGTTGAGAATATCTAAGTGCATCAATTTCGTTTTGAGCTTTTAATGAGAATGTAGTAATAATTAGTATTGATAAAACAAAGATTCTGTGGTTCATAATTTATTTTCTTGATTTTGGACTTCTGCCACTATTTTTGTTTCCTGATGAACGGGATCCAGAAGACCGACTCTTAAAAGAATTGGAGCGATTCTTTGTTTTGAAATTATTTTTTGATTTATAATTATCTTTTTTAATATAATTAGGCTTAGTATATGTCTTATCTTTTATTTGATTTCTTGAATTGCTTTTTGATGTTTGCTGCTTAGAATCCTGTATGTTATTTGATTTTATACCTGATAGTGTCTTAGTATTAAATCTCTCATTATATCTAGTATTTGATAGTAATGATTTGTTTTTAATGTGATTTCCTTTGATATTGTTTGTGTTATTCTTTGAGCTTAAAGAGCCTCTTGGACCATAGCTGTAACTATTTTCATCAAAACTATTATAGTAATTAGAGGAGTAGTTACTATAATTATTGTATCCATGATGATGGCCATGCTGTCCGTAATGATTCCAAGAATAATAATCATAATAGAAAGGAGAGTAGTAGTTGTAATATGGAGAATACCAATTATATCCAGAATATATACTGCTTCCCCAGTAAAAGGGGTCAGGATTATACCAATAGTAATCTGTATAGAATCCAGAATAATATCCGTAATTATACATTGTTGGGTTATGAAATCTCCTTATTCTTGAAGAATATGTGAAATCATAATAATTGTCTGATGAGTAATAATTTTGCTCATCATAGCCTGTACTGTCTTCTTCACTTATAATTTCTTCTGGGTAGGACTTATTGATGCTTTCTACCGAACTAAATTCCTCACTAGATAAATAGTTGGGGTCTGAAAAAAAAGTTTGATTAGTTGAAATACAAGATGATAAAATAAATATAAAAAAAGAAAGTAATAATGAATTTTTCATAATGGTATTTTTTAAATCTTAATTTCTATATAAAGGTTTAATTTAATTAGTTTTGTGTGTTTATTATATTTAACGTTATTAATAACACAAAATTACATTATTTAAGATAAAATGTCAAAAAAGATAACATCAAGATCAGAAAATTATTCAATATGGTATAATGATATTATTCAGAATGCTGATTTGGCTGAGAATTCAGGCGTTAGAGGTTGTATGGTTATTAAGCCTTATGGTTATGCTATATGGGAAAAAATGCAGGCTGAACTTGATAAAAAGTTTAAGCAAACTGGACACGTAAATGCATATTTTCCATTATTTATACCTAAATCATATTTTAGTAAAGAGGCTGACCATGTAGATGGATTTGCTAAGGAATGTGCAGTGGTCACTCATTATCGATTAAAAAATTCTGATGATGGAAGTGGTATAGTTGTTGATGAAGATGCTAAATTAGAAGAGGAGTTAATTGTTCGTCCAACTTCAGAGACTATAATATGGGACACTTACAGAAAATGGATTCAGTCTTATAGAGACTTACCTTTACTTATTAATCAGTGGGCAAATGTTGTGAGATGGGAGATGCGTCCACGTTTATTTCTACGAACTTCAGAGTTTTTGTGGCAGGAAGGACATACAGCACATGCTACTAAAACTGAAGCATTAGAAGAGACTGAAAAAATTATTAATCTTTACTCAAATTTTGCTCAAGATTTTATGGCTATGCCAGTAGTTATTGGATCAAAATCAGAAAATGAACGTTTTGCTGGAGCACTTGAAACCTTGACAATTGAAGCGTTAATGCAAGATGGCAAGGCCCTTCAAGCGGGTACGTCACATTTTTTAGGTCAAAATTTTGCAAAGGCATTTGATGTAAAATTTGCAACTAAAGAAGGTACTCAGGAACATGTATGGGCAACTTCTTGGGGTGTTTCAACTAGGTTGATGGGCGCTTTGGTAATGACACATTCAGATGATAAAGGATTGGTTTTACCTCCTAAGCTTGCTCCATATCAGGTGGTTATTGTACCAATATATAAAGGTGAAGAACAGTTAGAACAAATAACAGAATCTGTTATGAAAATAAAGGAATCTCTAGAATCTAAGGGTATATCTGTAAAATTTGATAATAGGGATACTCACAAGCCAGGATGGAAATTTGCTGAATATGAGTTGAAGGGGGTTCCTATTAGGTTAGCTATTGGAATGCGAGATTTAGAAAATGGGACTATTGAAATTGCAAGAAGAGATACTTTAGAAAAAGAAACACTTCAAATTGAAGATGTTGATGTTAAAGTAGAAAACCTACTTGAAAAAATTCAGGCTAATTTATTTAATAAGGCTGTTGATTTTCGCCATAAAAACACACATACTGCTAGTTCTTATGAAGAATTTAAAAAATTAATAGCTAGAGGTGGTTTTGTATATGCTCATTGGGATGGCACTAGTGACACTGAAGAATTTATAAAGAATGATACTAAAGCTACAATAAGATGTATTCCTGCAGGAACTGATGCTAAAGAAGGAGCCTGTATCTATAGTGGAAAAAAATCTAAGAAAATGGTTTTATTTGCTAAGGCTTATTAAGACATGAAAAAAGAAAGTACTATTATTAAGTTACTAAAAGAGAAATCTGCAACTAAACAATTAGTTTATAGAAACACAAAAGAAGTTTTTGATGATTTAGTTAAATCACTAAAACTAAAAGAACAATCTTTAGCAGTTCTTTTAAGTGATGAGGTAGATGATGTTGAGTTGGAATTTACATCAAACGGTGAGTTTGATGTACAGCTAAAATTTGCTGGAGATACTTTACTTTTTCACATGCATTCCAATATTTTTGATTTTCCATCTAATCATCAAGTTATTAAATCTAAATATGTAAAAGAAGATAAATCAAGGAGCTTTTGTGGTGTTATCAATATTTATAATTTTCTTTCAGATTCTTTAAAATATAATCGTTTAAATGACGAAGGTTTTTTAATTGGAAGGATTTTTATTAATAAGGAAAAGAATTTTTTTGTTGAAGGTGATAAGGAATTAGGGTTTTTGTTTAATGATTTCTCTAATCAAAAGATTAGCGCATCATTATTAGAGCAAATCATTAATGTCTGTATGGTATTTACTTTAAATTTTGACTTATATACTCCAAATTTTAATGATATTCGAGTAGTTTCTTTACATCATTTATTAGAAATGAGTATGAATCAAAAAATTAAAACCTCGAAGCGATTAGGCTATAAGTTTTCCCATGAAAATAAATAATTATTAAATATTTGTTAGATTTTAAAAAAAGTATAAATTTGCAGCCTTGATTGAGAATCATTATGGCCCGGTCGTCTAGTGGTTAGGACGCCAGGTTTTCATCCTGGTAACCGGGGTTCGATTCCCCGTCGGGCTACAAAATAAAATAAAATAGTTATGGCAAATCATACTTCAGCATTAAAAAGAATAAGACAAACTGCTACTAGAAGGTTGTTAAATAAGTATAAACACAAAACAACTAGAAATGCAGTAAGAGAGTTACAAGAATTAAAAGATAAGAAAGCTGCTGTTGCTCTTCTTCCCAAAGTATCAGCTATGTTAGATAAATTAACTAAAACTAATATTATTCATAAGAATAAAGCGGCTAATCTAAAATCAAAGCTTACAAAGCATGTAAATTCTTTGACTAAAACAAAAGCTAAATAATAATTCTTGTATTATTGTATTTGAAAAGGTTTATCTTAATATGATAAGCCTTTTTTTATGTATTTTTATAAAAGTCAACATATGAAGATATCAGATATTTTTTTTGATTTAGATAGAACATTATGGGATTTTGATCTTAATGCTCATAATACTTTAATTGACATCTTTCATGAATACTCTCTTTCTAACAAGGGAATTTCTAGTCCACAGAAATTTATTGATTCTTACATATTGCATAATGAGAGATTATGGTCTTTATATAGGCAAGATAAAATCTCAAAAGAATTACTAAGGTCAGAGAGATTTAAGTTGACATTTTCTGATTTTGGAATTAATGATAATCTTTTAGCTGTAGATATTGGTGAGGATTATATTAATAAATGTCCTTTGCAAACATCTCTTTTCCCACATACAATAGAAACTCTTAACTATCTTAATGTAAAATACAACCTTCATATTATTACCAATGGTTTTGAAGAGGTCCAACATATAAAATTAAAAGCTTCTAATCTAATCTCATTTTTTGATAATATAATCACTTCAGAAATGGTTAATGTTAAAAAGCCTAATCCTATTATATTTCAATATGCCTTAGATAAAGCAAATGTGAGTGCTAAAGAGAGTATAATGATTGGTGATGATCTTCCTGTAGATATTCTTGGTGCTAAGGCTTTAGGAATGCCACATATTTATTTCAATCCCTCAAAAAAAAACCACTCAGAAGAAATAGATTATGAAATTTCATGTCTTAGTGAAATAAAAAATATTTTATAATCTATTTATTGTTATGTCTAACACCATGTACATTGATTAGTGGATTTCCAGTACAGCCATTTGGATAGGAAACACCCAGCATAGAGCTTATTGTTGGAGCAATATCTTTGATGTTAACTAATGTAATTGATTCACCTTTTGGGATCCATGCTCCCCAAAAGATTAATGGAACATGAGTATCATAGCTATGTGATGATCCATGAGTTGTTCCGCCATTTTCATAGTATTTACTAATCCATCCAGGTTGCAATTCTATTATAACATCTCCAGATCGTTTACGGTTAAATCCTTGTTGTATTTTTGCATGTGTTGAATTGTTATATTGATTGTTATGTAGTTGAGTAGCTGTATATGTATTTTTAACACCTTGATATTGTAAGAAATATTCAGAGCATAATTCTTGTATTAAATTTATTTTATCTCTTCCTAGATTTTCAATTATAAATTCATGGTTTAAAAATAGTTGGTTATTTGAATAGTTTGAAATATATTCTTTGGCTTTAATAATATCTGAAGGCCAGTTGAAATAATCACGAAGGTAATCTGTTAGTTTTTCTATCATCTCAGAACTTGAAAAATAACCAGATGGTATATTGTTTTGCATTAACTTACTTGGTTCGGAAGCGACACCATGATCTGCTGTTAGAAAGATAACCGCATTTTCTTTTCCAATATTTTTTTCAATATAATCTAGTAATCTCTTAATATCTTTGTCAATTCGTATATATGTATCTAATATTTCTTTTGAATGAGGTCCATATTGGTGACCGATATAATCAGTTGAAGAGAAACTAATTGCTAATAAATCTGTTATATTGTCTTTGCCTAGCTCTTCATTTTTAAGAATTTCAATAGCAAGATCTGTTAGAATTGTATTTCCATATGGTGTACTTTTGATGACTCCAAAACCATCTATTAATGATAAAGAATCTAAATTGTGAGAAAACTTATTTTTATATTCCCAATTTCCTTTTAAAAATTTAGAAGCTGGATTTTCATTTTGGTATTTAATTAGCCAATCTGGAAGATTATCCATATAAAAACTACTACTTATCCAATCTCCATTACTATCCATCCAGTATGCAGCATCAGCTGAGTGACCCGCTGATAGAATTGCTCCTCTATCTTTTAATGAGATTCCTATTACTTTAGATTCTGGATTAAATAACTGGATTTCATCTCCAATTGTTGTTGTTAGCATATGATGAGGAGACATCTTTCCATCTTGAGAATCAATATCTGTAATATTTTTCTCACAATTACATATAGTATGCATATCTCCATTCCCAGCGCAATAAATCTTTATTTTTGATTCTTTGTCATACCAGTTATTTGCTATAATCCCGTGGTTAGATGGTGTGGTTCCAGTAAATATGCTTGCATGACCAGGGCCTGTATATGTTGGTGCATAGCTAAAATGTGTATTTTTAAAGAAATAACCATTATTTACTAATTTCTTAAAACCATTATTTCCAAAATCATTCCAAAACCTGTCTATATAGTCATATCGCATTTGATCAACGACAATTCCTATTACAATTTTTGGTTTTTTCGCATATGTATTTGTCATTATAAGTAATGATAATAATAAGGTAAATATTTTTTTCATTTTAATTTTTTTAATTGAAAAGCCAAAATTGATAGTAGAGCAGCAACTAATACATCCTCAAGAGGAGTTGCTGTTTTCCATCCAAAATTCCATATACAAACTAGTAATAGCCATATGAACCAAATTTTATTAAATTGTTGCATCAATTTTAAGTGATAAAAATTTATATGTTAACAAACTTACAATTATTGCCCAAAACATTCCACCAATAATATCAAATGGAAAATGTACTCCTAAATATATTCTACTATAACCAACCAATACAGCCCAAGAAAATAGATAAATAAACCCCCAGAGATTTCTGAATATTATTGAAATGAAAAATGCAATGGCAAATGAATTTGCTGCATGTGAACTAATAAATGAAAATCCTGTACCACAATTATATCCATCAATTAATCTAATACTATCTAAAGCAGGAATCATATTACACGGACGAACTCTTTCAAATACTTCTTTAAAAAGATGAACACTTCCAAAATCAGCTAGAAAAATTAGTAAACCTAATGAAAGTAATATTTTTAGGAATTGATTTGAGAATTGTTTGTAAAGTAAGTGTAAAATGTAGATGTAAAGTGGAATCCAAAACCATTTGGTAGAAATAAGAATCATTACCTCATCCATCTGTTCCCATCCTGATGAATTTATGATTCTAAAAAAATATTCATCTATTTTCTGCAGTTTTTCCATTATCTATTAAGTTTTCCCCAGATTATATCTTTAAGTTCGGTAAGTCCTTTTTGTGCAACTGAGGAGATGAAAAGAGTTGGCAAATCAGTTGGTAACTCTGTGTTAATTTCTTTTATTAACTCTTTATCCAACATATCAGATTTACTAATTGCAAGTATCCTGTCTTTATCTAATAACTCAGGATTAAATTTTTTTAATTCTAAAAGAAGAATTTCGTATTCTTTTGTAATGTCTTGAGAGTCTGAAGGTACAATAAAAAGTAGAGTTGAATTTCTTTCTATATGTTTTAAGAATCTTAGACCTAACCCTTTTCCTTCTGAAGCTCCTTCAATAATACCTGGAATATCCGCCATGATAAATGATTTATGCTCACGATAAGCGACAATACCTAAGTTTGGAACAAGAGTTGTAAAAGGGTAATTTGCAATTTCTGGTTTGGCTGCTGATATAACAGAAAGAAGTGTAGATTTTCCTGCATTTGGAAACCCTACCAATCCAACATCTGCAAGTACTTTAAGTTCTAATATAAACCAGCCTTCAGAGACATCGATTCCGGCTTGTGCATAATGAGGAGATTGATTGGTTGATGATTTGAAGTGTGAATTACCTCTTCCTCCAAGCCCACCCTTTAATAAAATAATTTCTTGATCATGATCAGTAATCTCAAATAGAATTTCTCCAGTATCAGAATTTTTTGCAATTGTTCCTAATGGGACTTCTAGATATTGATCTTCGCCATCTTTTCCTGTAGAATGATTTCCGCTTCCTGCACCGCCATGTTTAGCAAAAATATGTTTTTTGTATTTGAGTGGAAGTAGGGTCCACATTTGTTTATTTCCTTTTAAGATAATATGCCCTCCACGACCGCCATCTCCACCGTCTGGACCTCCTTTTGCTGTTGTTCTATCTCTTAAGAAATGTGATGATCCAGCTCCTCCTTTTCCTGATCGACAGAGAATTTTTACATAATCAACAAAATTGGAGTTCTTGATTTTCATTTAAAGGTTATTTATAACTGTATTTACTTTTCCTCTAATATCATTAATTGATCCTAAACCATTAATTTCATAGAGCTTAGCTTGTTTATCATAAAATAATTTTAATGGTGCTGTTTTTTTATTGTATTCATTTATTCTATTTGATATAATCTCTTCACTTTGATCATCAGCACGGTCAGAGCTTTTACCTCTTTCTAATAATCTTCTTATAAGTTCTTTATCATCTACTTTTAGTGAAATCATTGCTGAAATTGAAGTGTTCTTTTTTGATAGAAGTGTATCTAATGTTATTGCCTGTTCTGTAGTTCTTGGAAAACCATCAAAGATGAACCCTTTAGCTTTTATGTTATTCTCAAGCTGAGAATCAATCATTCCAATTACAACATTGTCAGGAACTAGTATGCCTTGATCCATTAATTTTTTAGCCTCTAGACCAAGTTTCGTTTTATTAGTTATTTCTTTTCTTAAAATATCACCAGTTGAAAGATGAATTAAATTATGTTTTTTTATTAGTATTTCAGATTGCGTTCCTTTACCTGCTCCTGGAGGTCCAAATAGTACAATATTTAACATTTTTTAATTTTTAAGTTTATAAATATGTTTAAGATTACGGCCTAATTCATTATAATCAAGCCCATAGCCTAAAACAAAATCATTATCAATTGATTTTCCTACATAATCAATCAGGAAATCTTTTTTATATGAATTAGGTTTAAATAGTAAAGTTGCTATTTTTATATCATTTACATTTTCTTTTTTTAGTAGATTTATTATGTTGTCTAATGTTATACCTGTCTCAACAATGTCTTCTAAAACTACAATATTTCTCCCAGTAATATCATTACTTATCCCAATGAGTTGATTTACCTCTCCAGATGTTTTAGTGCCTATATAAGAGGATAGTTTTATAAATGATATTTCAGAATTTGGTATTGTAATTTTACGCATTATATCTGCAGCGAAAAGAAAAGCACCATTCATTATGGCAATAAAAAGCGGGGCTTCTATTTTACTATTATTAATTGAATCAGCAACAGTATTGACTATTTCAGTAATTTCTTTTTCATTAATAAAAACTTCAAATGTTTTATCTTGTAAAGTGATGGTATTCATATAGTTAAAAAATTATTTTATAAAAATTATTTTTCTTTTAGTTAGACCAAAATCCTCGTAAATCTAATTGTTCCTTTGTTGCTTTTCCAGATTTTTTAATTTTCAATAATTTATAGTAGTTTCCTATAGTTAAATTTATATTTTTTTCTGAAAATTTCTTTTTAATGGTGAAAGTAACTTGATTTTTACAATCTTTTAATAAATCAGATAATTTTCCTTTTATTTCCATTCCGTTTACAAGAGTAATTTCATCTTCTGGTGCAATTTTTTCCTTGTCAGAAACTGAATTTGGCTCTACTTTCTTGACAATAAACTTACCGTTTTCTTTTATGGCAATAAACCCGAAAAATTGAGCACAAAGATTTGGGTTTTTTGTTTCTTCTAATTCTAAACCTATTAAGTTAAGTTTATTTTTTAGAGTAGGAATATAATCTTCAGTACCATAAATATGATTCTGAAATATTTTTTTCACATCTTCCCCACCATAACGTAGGCATATATTTATAAAGTCTAAATCAGAATATCCAATCTTTTTTAATCCAAACTCTATATATAATTCTTTCATGACTGAGTTTAAGCTTTCCTTTCCATTAGAATTATAAATAATTTGCAGATCCATCATCATCATACATAATGCTCCATCAGGATAGATGGAGGCTTTTCTATTTGGAGATCCAAGTTTGTATCCATCTAGCCAATTATCAAATCCACTGTCAGCAACAGATAAATTAAATCTTCCATAATTCATTAAATGTTGTTCAAGGTTTTTATTACGAGTGGTAATAAATTTATTCCAGTCAATAACCTGTGCTTTGTAAAGCATTAAATCTCCCATATATGTTGTAACTCCTTCTGCTACATAGCCAGTTCGGAAATAATTTTCTTTTGTATAATTATACGGTAACATTTCAATCGGTCTTATAGACTTTATGTTCCATGTATGATATAATTCATGAGAGCTAACTCCTAGTAGATTATTATATTTTTCATTCATTATTTCATTACCAGGACCAAGAAGGATAACAGTATTTTTTGTATGCTCTACCCCATGGTAGCTTTGATATGGCGTTACTTGAAAGAAGAAATGATATTCATCAACCGGAAAAGAACTAAAGTTCTCAATTTGTATTTTAGTAAATGCTGAAAAATCTTTTTTTAATGTCGTCCAATTAAGCTTGCAAGGGCCTTGAAACCATAGATGAAATTTGATATTGTCAACATGATAGAAATCATGTTGAAGCGAATTTGAACATATAATTGGAGATTCAGCAAGAATATCATAACCTTGAGCTTTAATAAGATTATTTTGATTTGGTAGAGAAGTTGCAATTTTATAATCATTAGGTAAATCTAATTTCATTTCATATTCTTCATTGATCCTATTTACAATATAGAACATGCAATGAACAGGATTAATATATAATTGCAGTTCATCTAAATAGCATGAGCCAGCATCTAATGTATTCGCGTAGAAACTATATTCTATTATAATTTTGTCTTCCCCTCTTGTTTCAACTTCCCAAAGATCTTTTGTTGTTTTTTTAAAGTTAAGTTTTGCTCCTTTCTCGTTGTATGCTTGCCAGCTATTAATATTTTGCGCAAAATCTGCCAATTCATATCTTCCAGGTCTCCATGCTGCTAGCTGAAATTGCATTTTTTCTTTACTATTAGTAGATGTTGTAAGTACAAAATCTATAAAATGTCTGTGGGGGGATTTATATGAAATATTATACTTTATCATAGGCTAATTTGTATGAGCAAAAATACAAATTTAAAGAATGAATTAAAGTTATTTTAACTAATATTGCATAGTTATAATGAACATAAAAAAAATAGAATATGAACTTTGATGTTATAGTATTAGGTAGTGGTCCTGGAGGTTATGTCACTGCAATTAGAGCTTCGCAATTAGGATTAAAAACAGCTGTTATTGAGAAAGAAAGTTTAGGTGGTGTTTGTTTAAATTGGGGTTGTATTCCAACTAAAGCTCTTTTAAAAAGTGCACAGGTTTTTGAATATATTAATCACGCTGAAGATTTTGGTATTTCTGTTTCAAATGCTAATGCCGACTTTTCAAAAGTGATTAAAAGAAGTCGTGATGTTGCTGATGGAATGAGCAAGGGAATTTCTTATTTAACTAAGAAAAATAAAGTTGAGGTTATTTATGGTTATGGAACACTAAAAAAAGGGGGTATTGTATCTGTTGAAGAAGATGGTAAAACTACAGAATACTCAGCTAAACACATTATTATTGCTACTGGTGCTCGTTCTAGAGTATTACCTAATTTACCTCAAGATGGAAAAAATATTATTGGGTACAGAGAGGCAATGACACTAAAGGCTATGCCTAAAAAAATGGTTGTAGTAGGTTCAGGAGCTATAGGTGTTGAGTTTGCATATTTTTATAATGCAATGGGTGTAGATGTTACTGTTGTTGAGTATATGCCAAATATTGTTCCTATTGAAGATGAAGATATTTCTAAACAATTACAGAGATCATTTAAAAAATCGGGCATTAAAGTAATGACAAATTCTTCTGTAGAAAAAGTAACGACTTCAGGAAATGGATGTGAGGTGCTTATTAAAACTAAAAAAGGTGAAGAAACTGTTCATGCAGATGTTGTCTTATCTGCAGTTGGAATTACTGCTAATATAGAAAATATTGGCTTAGAGGATGTAGGTGTAAAAACTAAAAATGGCAAACTTGTTGTTGATGAGTATTACAATACAAATATTGCTGGATATTATGCAATAGGTGATTTATTACCTACACAAGCTTTAGCTCATGTTGCATCTGCTGAAGGTATTGTCTGCGTTGAAAAGATTGCTGGAAAAAATCCTGAACCTATTGATTATGGTAATATTCCTGGATGTACATATTGTAGTCCTGAGATTGCTTCAGTTGGTTTTACTGAAGCAAATGCAAAAGAAGCTGGATATGAAGTAAAGGTTGGTAAGTTTCCATTTACTGCATCTGGAAAGGCATCTGCAGCTGGTCATAAAGATGGTTTTGTGAAAGTTATTTTTGATGCTAAATATGGTGAATGGCTAGGCTGTCATATGATTGGATACAATGTTACTGAAATGATTGCTGAAGCAGTGGTAGCTCGTAAACTGGAGACCACTGGTCATCAGATTCTAAAATCAGTGCATCCTCATCCAACCATGAGTGAAGCAGTTATGGAAGCTGTAGCTGAAGCTTATGGAGAGGTTATTCATATATGATATTATCCTAGTATACTATAAATTTTTTGTTAATAGTAGTATCCCTATTTTTAAATACTATTAAGTAGACTCCCGCTTTTAATGCAGGTATATATATATTATTTATTCTGTAATTTAAGTTACCCGTTTTAATTTTCTCACCCACTAAATTATAAACAGTATAATTTAGTTTCTCATAATTTGATATAATTGAAAAAGCACCATTATTTGGATTTGGATATATTTTTAATTTATTGGCTTGTGATAAATTATTTGACAAAATATTATCTCCTTTAATATTTACATTGTCCATGTAAAATTGATTTCCATAATCATTAATAGCTACAAATCTTAGCATAATAGTATCATTGTTATATCCTAGGGTAGTTAGATTAATACTATCAGTTTTCCATGAATTACAAGTAGGACTCCATACACTTGATTGGTATTGAGTAGTTTGTAGATCTGCACCATAAGCACTAAAGATTGAGTCCCATGTTGATCCGCAGTTATTTGAGATATCAATTCTAAAGCCATCATTATGAGCACCTGAAAACCCAGAATATGAATAATCATATGTTAGATAATTAACAGCATTAGCCCCACCCCCTAAATTAACTTTATTACTAATTAAATATGCTTTATCACCTCTCTGGCTAATATGGTAATGATCTAAGTATGTAACTTTATTTGGCAAACAATTACTACCAGTATCTACAATTATACTTTGCCATGCAAATGAAGATGATGGTGTTTGCCAGGCTTCAGGAGGAAAAATAATGCTTTCAAAATCTTGTTTGTAATTATTAGAGCTTGTTATTTTAGATGTAGTATCATGATATGTGATAAAATTAGTAAGTATTTGTGTACTACTACCATATGCATCAGTCACTGTTAGTGTAACATCATAGTTTCCAGCCTGATTATAAACAATAATAGGATTTTCCAGATTTGATGTACTTGGAATACCGCCAGGAAAATTCCAATTCCATGATGCACTTGATAATCTAACTGCTGAGTGGTCAACAAAATAAACTGTATCATTCATACAATTAATATCAATGTTATCTGCAGATATTTGAGCAGAAGGAGGCGTATTTTCATAAAGATCAATCTCATATACACTTCTATTCGTTCCATTAAATAACAATCCTTCTCTATAGTGTGGTATGAGCTGAACAGAAGTTGAGGGTTGGGGTAGATTGTTATCATAAATTACCCAATCACTCATATTATTATTTATATAATAAACCGCTGTTCTTGTTCCAAGATATACCCCCCCATCACTTCCTCTTTGATGTTCAATATTTGTTGGAAAAACATCATCTAAAACTGAACTAGTTAAGTTATTCCAGCTAAGTCCTCCATCAATTGATTTATATACTTTCTCTCCATCATAGTTGGGGTAGCTTCCATACATTGAATTTCTAGATATCCAAATAATATTCTCATCGTAACTACTAATGGTAATATCATAGGTTATCCACTCATTATTAAATAATGGAGTAATTTCACTCCATGTTTTACCTGCATCTTCTGATTTATACAAATGCTTCTTGTCCCACCAACCAGGGTATGTTGCTACATATATAAAATCTGGATTACTCCATGCCACTTCAACAGATGTGACTTTAGCATCAAAATGATGGATAGCCTCAAAGCTTGCGCCATTATTTTTTGAAAACCATAAAGTTGTATCATTACCAGAATACATCCAGTTATAACATCTAGGATCAAACTCTATTTGTGAAGATTCTCCGATTATATATGATGCATTAGGTTTTTTTTCAATTGAGAATGTACTAATAGCAATGTTTCTATCTCCTGAGAGTATTTTTCCTCCATAATCACTATATGCGATTCTAGGATTTCCAAAATTTACAAAGCCTCTTACTCCATCACCACCATCGGTACATAGCCAGTCATTAATATATGTATTATTATCTTTTAAAAGTGTTCCATTATGGTAGGTGCCTCCAATCATTACTTCTCCATCTTTGAATCCTGCTCCAAATCCCCAAAAATCTGTTCCTGAGATTCCATACATTTTTTTATTTATACTATCTCCATAATTGTCAGAATAGAAAATACCACCATCACATGCAAACCATAAATCATTACCAAAATAATTAATATCATGAATGTCAGCGTGTACATAGCCTTTTTTATGGGGTTCACTCCATTTAGCTGGGCAACTAAATGTTACACCATCATCAAAGGAAATCCAATGATTCACACCTCCAACATGTATTATATTTGCATCAAAAGGATTAACTGCTAAAGCCAGATCGTAATAATACTGCCCACCATCATCTAAGCCACTTGGTTGCCACCCCATCATATTGATGTTATTAGCACTAGGAGCACCTGCAGGTTGAGGGCCACAGCATCTAAAGGTCCAGTTTTCACCTTTATCATAGCTAATATATATTCCATATAATCCACTTCCTCCATTTGCTGATCCAGTTGCTAGAGCTACAATTTTATTTGAATTGGCAATACTAACAGCAATTTCTGTTCTTTTTTGTTCATCATTGCTAGATGGGCTAGGCCAACCATTTGAAAACTGATTAAGAGTATTTCCATTATCATCAGACCTATAAAATTCCGTCAAATTTAGATCTTGTTTTATAAAATACATCGTATCTGGATCTATTGGGTGAAATTCAATTTCTTGAAATTCACCACTCATTACTTCTATAAAAGTATTTCCACCATCAATTGATTTATATAATCCTTGGTTTGATGCTAAAAATAATATTTGATTATTTTGAGGGTGCATCTTTATATCTTTTATAAAATGAGATTGACTATTAAAATTACTACCCCCAATAATATTCCATATTAGACCTCCGTCAGTTGACTTATATATTCCTCCATTTCCAGAGATATATATTATGTCTTCATTTTGAAAGTCTATTTCAATAGCATATACTCCTGAGAGATGAAGATCTTGAGTTATAAGATGCCAGTTATCACCTTTGTCATCAGATTTCCAAGCTCCGGCTGTCGCAGAGCCTGCATATAATATATTACTATTACTTATTGATTGTTCAATTGTATAGAGATGGGCCGCTCCTGGGGCATAACTTCTACTTTGTGCATTAATATCAAAATCCCAAGGCCCAACACATTCCCATTGATTTGAGCTTTTTGATTTATTATTTTTAGTTGGTAATGTTTCTCTGCTTAGACTCCTAATCCATCTTTTATAATATTGAGTATGCTTGTTTTTTATTAGAGTATTTTCCTTGTAATATTGTTGATATGCATTAATAACCTTCCCTTCATCAATATTTTCTGAGTACATTAGATTAACCCAATCGGGTAATTCAGATGATCCTAGGTCATATCTTTTTTCTGTCTGAGAAAATAGAGAGAAATTAAAGATAAGTATAGTAAGTAATATATATGTTCTCATAGTTAAAAAAAAAGTCGCTTTTTAAAGCGACTTTAAAGATAATTAAATTTTATTATAATTCAAATTCTTGATTGACATGATCTAAACAATCTAATTTTTCCCATGTAAATGTTTCAACTTCTTTAATTACATTTTCTCCATTAATTAAGAAGCTAAATTTTTTATTTTCAGATTCTCTACCCATATGTCCATATGCAGCAGTCTCTGAATATATTGGATTTTTAAGTTTAAGTCTACTTATTATAGATGCAGGTTTTAGATTAAAACAATCCATATTTTTAATTATGGTAGCAATCTCTCCATCGGTTTTTGAAACTTTAGCAGTTCCGTATGTATCTACAAAAACACCCATTGGTTCAGCAACTCCAATTGCATATGAAACTTGAACTAAAATTCTTTCAGCTACACCTGATGCTACTAAGTTTTTTGCAATATGCCTAGTTGCATATGCTGCAGATCTATCTACTTTAGAAGGGTCTTTTCCTGAAAATGCTCCACCGCCATGAGCTCCTTTTCCACCGTAAGTATCTACTATAATTTTTCTTCCAGTTAATCCAGTATCTCCATGAGGGCCACCAATTACAAATTTTCCTGTTGGATTAACATGATATTTCTCACTACCAAATAATGCTTTGTTTTTTTCTGATAATTGCTTTATTACCCTAGGCATTAAGATTCCTTTAACATCGTTTTTAATCTTTCTTTGCATTGTTTGCTCATCGTCAAAATCATCATGTTGAGTAGAGACTACAACATCAGAAATTCTTTTTGGGCTGTGGTCATCATTATATTCTAATGTCACTTGAGATTTTGAATCTGGACGTAGATAGGTCATCTCAACACCTTTTCTTCTAATATCCGCCATTTCTATAAGAATTTTATGAGATATATCTAGTGCCAATGGCATATAGTTCTCTGTTTCATTAGTTGCATATCCAAACATCATTCCTTGATCACCAGCTCCTTGTTCTTTATTTAACCCCTCTCCTTCAACTACCCCTTGTCTAATATCAGCTGATTGTTCATGAATAGCAGAAATAACTCCACAGCTATCAGCATCAAATTGATATTCTGATTTGGTATATCCAATTTTTCTAATTACTTCTCTAGCTATTTTTTGAACGTCAACATAGCTGTTGGTTTTTACTTCTCCACTTAAAACTGTAAGACCTGTTGTTACAAGTGTTTCGCAAGCTACTTTTGAATTTGGATCTTGAGCTAGAAAATTATCTAGTAGTGCGTCAGATATTTGGTCAGCAACTTTATCTGGGTGTCCTTCTGATACGGACTCTGATGTAAAATAGTAAGACATAATATATATTTAATTTAAACAATTAAAAGATTTGGCAATTCATAACATTAAAGAAACTTTTTTAGCATTGTTTTTTAGTGGTTGCAATAGGCCAAATCTTTCCACTTTTATTTGACAAATTTAAAAAATAAAAATATATTATCTAAAATAGTGTAAATAATTTGCACTATATTTGCATTATACTTATCAAGAAAGACGGAGGGATGGGCCCTATGATGTCTTGGCAACCTTTAAAGATGGTGCCAAATCCCACTCCAAATATTTGGAGGAAGATGAGAGAAATTCATAAAATCTCCTTCAATCTTTTTTAATAAGTTATATAATATATTATTATGTTAGAAGATTTATTAAAAAGAAGAATATTAGTATTAGATGGCGCTATGGGTACCATGATACAGCGCTACACATTATCTGAAAAAGATTTTAGAGGAGATAGATTTTTTGATCATGATTCTGATTTAAAGGGAAATAACGATTTATTATCTCTTACACGACCTGACATAATAAAAGCAATTCATAAAGAGTACCTTGATGCTGGAGCAGATATAATAGAGACAAATACTTTTAGCAGTACTAGTATTGCTCAGGAGGATTATAATTTATCATCTATTGTATATGAACTAAACTATCAATCTGCAAAAATAGCTAGAGAGGTTGCTGATTTATGTTCATCTAAAGAAAAACCAAGATTTGTTGCTGGTTCAATAGGACCTACTAACAGAACAGCTTCGATATCTCCAGATGTTGAAAATCCAGCTTTTAGACAAATTTCATTTGATCAGTTAAGAAATGCTTACACTGAGCAAGTTAAGGGCTTAATAGATGGTGGTTCAGATTTGATTTTAGTTGAAACTGTTTTTGATACTCTTAATTGTAAAGCTGCCTTATTTGCTATTGAGGATGTTTTTGAAAACTTGAATATTAGACTTCCAATCATGGTTTCAGGAACTATCACTGACGAAAGTGGAAGAACCTTATCAGGACAAACTGCTGAAGCATTTTTAAATTCAATTTCCCATATACCATTATTAAGTATTGGTTTTAATTGTGCTCTAGGTACAAAAGCTATGCGTCCTTATATAAAAGAATTATCTGACAAAGCACCTTTTTTTGTAAGCGCATACCCAAATGCAGGATTACCAAATGAAATGGGAGAATATGATGAAAGCCCAAAATCTATGGCTGCTCAACTTGAAGATTTTATGAAAAGCAATCTAGTTAATATTATTGGAGGATGTTGTGGTACAACACCAGATCATATACAAGCTTTCTCAGAATTAGCTCTTAGATATTCCCCAAGAAAAAAGCCTGAAATTAGTAAATTAATGAGGTTAAGTGGTCTTGAGGCCGTTACTATATCAAGAGAAAGTAATTTTGCTAATATAGGTGAGAGAACTAATGTTATGGGTTCAATAAAATTTAAGAGATTAATAAAGGAAGATAATTTTGAGGAGGCTCTTTCAGTTGCTTTAAGCCAAGTAGATGGAGGAGCACAAGCAATTGATGTAAATATGGATGATGGTATGTTAGATGGTAAAGAATCTATGGTGCATTTTTTAAATCTTATTGCTTCAGATCCAGATATCTCTAGAGTACCTATTATGGTTGATTCTTCTAAATGGGAAATAATTGAGGAGGGATTAAAATGTGTTCAAGGGAAAGGAATAGTAAATTCTATTTCTTTAAAAGAAGGAGAAGATCTATTTATAAGCCAAGCTAAAACTATTATGAGGTATGGTGCTGCAGTTGTAGTTATGGCTTTTGATGAGGATGGTCAGGCGGTTGATTATAAAGATAAGATAAGAATATGTGAAAGAGCATATAATATCCTTACTAATATAGTTGGTTTTCCAGCTGAAGATATAATTTTTGACCCTAATATTTTAACTGTAGCAACTGGTATTGAAGAGCATAATAATTATGCTGTTGATTTTTTTGAAGCTACAAAGTGGATTAAAGAAAATCTCCCTTATGCAAAGGTTAGTGGTGGTGTAAGTAATGTTTCTTTTTCTTTTAGAGGAAATAATATTGTTAGAGAAGCAATGCATTCTTCTTTTTTATACCATGCTATAAATAATGGTTTAGATATGGGAATAGTGAATGCCGGTATGATAGAAGTATATGCTGATATTCCAGAAAAATTACTAGTAGCTGTTGAAGATGTTTTATTAAATAAAGATAATCAAGCTACTGATAGATTATTAGATATTGCTGAAAATTTAAAGGGTAAAGGGAAGGAAAGAGTTGAGGATCTTTCATGGAGAAAGACATCTGTTGAAGAAAGATTATCTTATTCCTTAGTTAAAGGCATGGTATCTTATATAGACGAAGATGTTGAGGAGGCTAGAAAAAAATTAGATAAGCCTATTGATGTTATTGAAGGTCCATTAATGGATGGTATGAGTGTTGTGGGTGATCTTTTTGGATCTGGAAAAATGTTTCTTCCTCAGGTAGTAAAAAGTGCTAGAGTAATGAAAAAAGCTGTTGCAATTTTAACCCCATATATTGAAAAAGGTAAAGGAAAAGCAAGTAGTGCTGGAAAAATATTACTAGCTACAGTAAAGGGTGATGTGCATGATATTGGTAAAAATATCGTTGGTGTTGTTCTTGGGTGTAATAATTATGAAATAATTGATTTAGGGGTAATGGTCTCGTGTGATAAAATTTTATCAGAAGCCATTAAACATAAAGTAGATGTAATAGGTCTTAGTGGATTAATAACTCCATCATTAGATGAAATGATTTATGTTGCTAAAGAGATGGATAGAAATACTTTTAATATACCACTCATTATTGGTGGTGCCACAACATCTAAAATTCACACTGCAGTTAAAGTAAATGAGCATTATAATAATAATACCATTGTGCATGTTTTAGATGCTTCTAAATCAGTGGGAGTTTTAAACAAATTATTAGGTAAAAACAGTAAACAGTTTAATTTAGAAATAAATAGTGAGTATGAGAGTATTAAGACAAACTATCTTCAACGAAAATCTCAAAAGCAATATCTATCACTAATTGATGCTAGAAAAAACAATCTAACAACAGATTGGGAAAGGCAAACAATATTCACTCCTAATCAAATTGGAACTCAAGTTGTTCATGATATAGGTGTTGAAGATATAAGAAGTTATATTGATTGGACCCCATTTTTTTATACTTGGGAGATGCGAAAGAAATACCCTTTAATATTAACTGATGAAAATTTTGGAGAACAAGCCACTCAATTATTTGAAGATGCAAACAAAATGCTAGATTTAATCATTAAAGATGATTGGTTGAGAGTAAAATCTGTTATTGGAATTTGGAAAGCAAATTCTGTTGGTGATGATATTTTGTTAAAAGATGAAAATGATAAAATTATCGAGAATTTTTGCACCCTTCGTCAACAATCAATTAAATCTAATAATAATTTAGCATTGTCAGATTATATAGCTCCTGAAAGTTCAGGAATACAAGATTATATAGGTAGTTTTGTTTGTACTGCTGGATTAGGTATTGAAAAACAGTTGTTGATATTTGAAAAAGAATATGATGATTATAGTATTATTCTTTTAAAAGCTATTGCCGATAGATTGGCAGAGGCTTTAACTGAGTATATGCATGAAAAGATTCGAAAATATATATGGGGTTATGCATCCAATGAGAGTTTTTCGAATGATGATCTTATAAAAGAAAGATACAAAGGTATTAGACCTGCTCCAGGATATACTGCTTGTCCTGATCATACAGAGAAACTTAAGATTTTCAGACTTTTAAATGCTGAAGAAAACATTGGAGTTTCTCTTACTGAAAGCATGGCAATGATGCCTACTTCTAGTGTGAGTGGTTATTATTTTGCTCATCCATCTTCTAAGTATTTTACTGTAGGGAAAATACAAGATGATCAGATTAGAGATTATGCCCAAAGAAAAAATATGTCTATTAATGAAGTTGAAAAATGGCTTCGATCAAACATCTAAAATATGAAAGTAACTGAACATTTACAAAAAGCCAAAAAAACATTATTCTCTTATGAGATACTACCTCCTTTAAAAGGAGCAAGTATTCAGTCAATATACAATACACTTGATCCTCTAGTAGAATTTAGCCCTCCTTTTATTGATGTCACCTATCATAGAGAAGAATACATCTATGATACAAAAAAAGATGGGCTTCTTGAAAGAAAATCTGTTCGTAAAAGACCTGGAACAGTTGGTATATGTGCTGCTATTATGAATAAGTACAATATAGATACTGTTCCACATATAATATGTGGTGGTTTTAATCAAGAAGAAACTGAAAATGCTCTCATAGATTTAGATTTTTTAGGAATTGATAATTTACTTGTTTTAAGAGGTGATCCTATAAATTCAGAAACTTATTTTACTGCTGAAAAAGATGGGCATAAATATGCTTCTGAACTTATAAAACAAGTAGATGGATTAAATAAGGGGATATATTTGGACGACAATCTTAAAAATTCATCTAAGACTAATTTTTGTATGGGAGTTGCTGGATATCCTGAAAAGCATTTCGAGGCACCCAATATGAATTCTGATATTCATTTTTTAAAGAAAAAAATCGATTCCGGTGCCGAGTATATAGTTACACAGATGTTTTTTGATAATCAAAAATATTTTGATTTTGTGAAATTATGTAGAGAGAATGATATTAATGTTCCAATTATTCCTGGACTTAAGCCCTTGTCTACAGTAAAACAATTGAATTTATTGCCTCATCGTTTTCATCTAAATTTACCTTCAGATTTAGTGAATGAGGTTTTGAAGTGTAATGACAAAGATGATGTTCGGCAAGTAGGTGTAGAGTGGGCAGTTCAACAAACTAAAGAACTTATTTCTTTTGGTGCACCATGTATACATTTTTATACAATGGGCAAGACAGATAATGTTGTAAAGATAATGTCAAACTTTAGTTAAGAAGTAAGTTTGTGAAAGTGATTCTCTAAGTTGATTTCTAGCTTATTAAATTCATCTATATCTCTATTATCTACTATTTTGCCTTTATTAATAATAATTATTTTATTACAGATTTTAGGAATCTCTTGTATTATATGAGTAGATAAGAGTACAATTTTATTTTTACCTGTTTCTTTAATTAGATTTCTTATTTCAACTAGTTGATTTGGATCTAAACCAGTTGTTGGCTCATCCAAAATAAGTATATCTGGATTATGTATCAATGCAGCTGCTAAACCAACTCTTTGTTTATATCCTTTAGATAATTGCTCTATTTTTTTTGACCTCTCTAAGTTTAGGCCAGTTTTTTCAATGATATTTTCTATTTTTTGTTTTTTATCTGATATTTGATATAAAGAAGCTATAAAATCTAAATATTCAGCAATATACATCTCATTATACAAGGGATTGTTTTCTGCTAAATAGCCTATCTGTGATTTTGTTTCTATTGGATTTTCTATAGTATCTGCTCCATTAATTATAACATTACCTTGATCTTGTTGTAAGGTAGAGGTGATTATTTTCATCAGTGTAGTTTTCCCAGCTCCATTTGGACCTAGAAAACCAACTATATCTCCTTTTTTAAGTGAAAAACAAATATTTGATAACGCATTCTGTGTGTTATATTTTTTGCTTATATTTTGTATTTCAAGTGACATTCTTATTTATTAATTAGATGAAAAATGTTTATTAAATCTCACTACAAATATAAAAAATAAGTAATTGTATATTTGTAAATCATGAAAGCATTAGTTATAAAATCTACTGGTAGTTGGTATTCTGTAGAAGCAGAAGATGGTCAAATTTACAAATGTAGAATTAAAGGGAGATTTCGGCTTGAGGGGATTAAAAGCACTAACCCTATTGTTGTAGGTGATAATGTTGAAGTTGTACTTGATGCTGATTCTTGGATGATTAATAAGCTATATAAAAGAAGAAATCAGATAATTAGAAAGTCAGTTAATTTATCTAAGCAAACTCATATTATTGCAGCTAATATTGATCAGGCTATACTAATGATTACATTAAGCTCTCCAGTTACTACTACTGGCTTTATTGACAGGTTTTTAGTGTCAGCCAAGGCATATGAAGTAGATGTTGTATTATTTTTTAATAAGAATGATATTTATAATACGGAGACGCTTTTATATCAAGATGAGTTGAAAAAAGTTTATAGTGAAATAGGCTATCAATGCTTTGTTTTTTCTGCTTTAAATGATAGTATGTCAAGAGTTAAAACTATACTTAAAAATAAAAATAATTTAATATCAGGTCATTCTGGTGTTGGTAAATCTACTCTAATAAATAAGCTGCTATCTTCTGATAAGATTGCCACAAAAGAAATTTCTGCTAGCCATAATCAAGGTCAGCATACCACAACCTTTTCTGAACTTTATAGATTGAGGTTTGGTGGCACTATTATTGACACTCCAGGAATTAAAGGTTTTGGTTTAGTTGATATAGATATAAATAGGCTAGATAATTATTTTCCTGAAATTTTTAAATATAAAAAGGAGTGTAAGTATAATAATTGTATGCATAAAAATGAACCAAGCTGTAGCGTTAAAGATGCGGTTGGGAATGGGTTAATTAATAAAAATAGATATGCAAATTATTTAAGTATGCTAGAATCTGAAAAGAGTATTTATAGAACTAAAAATCATTAGAATTGAGAGTAGTTATTCAAAGAGTTTCTGAGGCACAGGTTAAGATTGATTCAAAATTAATTTGCAGTATATCTCGCGGATTATTAATTCTATTAGGTATAGAAAAGGAAGATGATTTCAGTGATATTAGTTGGTTAACTAATAAGATATCGAATCTTAGAATTTTTTCTGATAATAAAGGGAAGATGAATTATTCTATCAAAGAAATTGATGGAGAAATAATTGTTGTAAGTCAGTTCACCTTACATGCTAAAACAAAAAAAGGGAATCGCCCATCATATATAAGAGCTGCAAGTCCAGACTATGCTATTCCTTTATATGAGAAATTTATTAATGAATTAGCTAATGATACAGGAAAGAATGTGTTTAAAGGAGAATTTGGTGCTGACATGAAAGTCTCTTTAATAAATGATGGTCCTGTTACCATTATAATTGATACCAAGAAAAAAGATTAGTCTTTAAAATTATATAATTAAATCAGTTTTTTTAGTATTGATTGTCTTCCAATTTTTCTTGTTATTATATCATTGTTTATTTTCCATCCTCTAGAAGGAGAGAATTCTCTTCCATAATAAATAATCTGGAGATGAAGTTTATTCCATAGTTTCTTTGGAAATAATCTTTTAGCATCTTTTTCAGTTGTCTCAACATTTTTCCCATTACTTAAGCCCCATCTATACATTAACCTGTGTATATGGGTGTCAACAGGAAATGCGGGAAACCCAAATGCTTGAGACATTACAACGCTAGCAGTTTTATGACCAACAGATGGAAATTCTTCAAGATCCGTGAAATTATTTGGCACAATTCCTTTGTGTTTTTCTAAAATCATTGTTGATAATCCATGTATTCCTTTGCTTTTCATTGGTGAAAGACCGCAAGGACGGATAATATCTTGTATTTCTGCTACAGATAGGTTTACCATTTTTTTCGCACTATCAGCCCTGCTAAATAATATTGGTGTTATTTTATTTACTCTTTCATCTGTACATCGAGCAGATAATAATACTGCTACCAATAATGTATACGGATCTTTATGTTCTAATGGAATTGGTGTTTGAGGATATAAATTTTCTAATGACTCTATTACAAACTTAACTTTATCTTGTTTATTCATGGCTTATTTCTATATTCATAGGATAGCCATATATATGTACTATGTCTATTTTGTTAGATAGAGACATTATTCCAGGATTAATACCCAGTTTTCCTTCAGGAATTTCCATGTTTAATTCTTTATAATAATCTCTCCAAACATCCATTGTTTTTTGAGTTTCTGGATTAATAAATGTCATAGGTTGTAGTTTAAATATTTCATCTTTTTTAAAAGCATCATGTATTAGTTCTGAACAATAATATTTATTATTATTTATTAAAAAAACATGATCATATGGATCCCCTATTTTTGATTTAAGCAATTTTACAGCATCTTCAATAGTATATTGATATTCTTTTTTTAATCTTCCAACAATAACTTTAGGGTTGTTATTTTTATCTTGAGATCTGTGTAAAAAACTGTCCAGTCTTGTTGTTGTAACTTTTTCAGGAATTGCTTCAAGTATTTTTACATGATTATTATATAAATAGTCAGGCTTTATGCAGAAGGGATCACCTACGTCAACAACTATTCCAATATGAGAGAAATTAGCTTTTTTATATCCAGGTGTAACTAGTTCTATAGCATCACAAAGAGGGGAGGAGTCTAAATCCTGAAATAGTATATCGCCTTTTTGTAGTTGAAATTTTTCTTGTTTAATATTATTTTCACAGCTAATTAAAAAAAGAAATAATATAATGTTTTTGATTCTCATTCTTCAAAAATAAAAAAAGAGGATTAATTCATCCTCTTTCTAAATTTATTTTGATGTTTTATTTAGTCAGCTAAAACTATAATTTTATTATTTTGCATTTCTATCACACCACCATTGATATTAAATGTTTCTTTTTCACTATTATTGTTTAGCACACGAATTTCTCCTTTTGTTAATGTAGAAATAATAGGGGCGTGATTATTAAAAACTTCAAACCCTCCATCTGTTCCAGGAAATTTTACTGATTTAACCTCTCCTTCAAAAAGTTTTTTTTCTGGTGTTAAGATTTCTAATAACATAGTATGGTTATTTTGTTTCAGCAATCATTTTTTTACCTTTCTCAATTGCCTCTTCAATAGATCCAACTAAATTAAAAGCTGCTTCAGGATATTCATCAACTTCTCCATCCATAATCATATTAAATCCTTTTATTGTATCTTGAATATCAACTAGAACTCCTTTAAGTCCAGTGAATTGTTCTGCAACATGAAATGGTTGAGATAAGAATCTTTGAACCCTTCTTGCTCTATGTACAGCTAATTTATCTTCATCAGAAAGTTCATCCATTCCTAAAATTGCAATAATATCTTGAAGTTCTTTATATCGTTGTAGAAGCTCTTTAACATCTTGGGCACATTTATAATGTTCATCCCCTACAATTTCAGCAGTTAAAATTCTTGACGTTGAATCTAGTGGGTCAACTGCAGGGTAAATACCTAGCTCTGCAATTTTTCTAGAAAGTACTGTTGTTGCATCTAAGTGTGAAAATGTTGTTGCAGGCGCAGGGTCAGTCAAGTCATCTGCTGGTACATATACAGCTTGAACTGATGTAATTGATCCATTTTTTGTTGATGTGATTCTTTCTTGCATCGTTCCCATTTCTGTGGCAAGAGTCGGTTGATAACCAACCGCAGAGGGCATTCTTCCAAGTAATGCAGAAACTTCTGAACCAGCTTGAGTAAATCTAAAAATATTATCTACAAAAAATAGCACATCTTTTCCTTTTCCATCTCCCTCACCATCTCTAAAATATTCTGCAATGGTAAGTCCAGATAAAGCAACTCTAGCTCTAGCACCAGGAGGCTCGTTCATTTGTCCAAATACGAATGTTGCTTTTGAACTCTGTAATTTATCTCTATCGACTTTCGATAAGTCCCAACCTCCTTCTTCCATATTTTTATTGAAATCTTCTCCATAGTTAATAATTCCAGACTCAAGCATTTCTCTTAATAAATCATTTCCTTCTCTTGTTCTCTCTCCTACTCCAGCAAATACTGATAAGCCACCATGACCTTTAGCGATATTATTAATTAATTCCTGTATAAGTACTGTTTTACCAACTCCAGCACCTCCAAATAGACCAATTTTACCACCTTTTGCATATGGCTCTATTAGATCAACAACTTTAATTCCTGTAAATAATACTTCTGTAGCTGTAGATAAGTCTTCAAATTTTGGAGGTTCTCTATGAATAGGTAGTCCATTTTCAGTAGATAGATTTTCCATTCCATCGATAGCATCCCCAATAACATTAAAAACTCTTCCTTTAATATTTTCACCTACTGGCATTTTTATAGGAGCTCCAGTTGCTAAGACATTAACTCCTCTGCTTATACCATCTGTAGTTTCCATGGCAAGTGCTCTAACAGTATCTTCTCCAATATGTTGTTGGCATTCTAAAACTAATTTACTTCCATTTTTTCGAGTGATTATTAGTGAATCATAAATATTTGGAAGTCCATTGTCGTTGTTATCAAAAACAACATCAACTACAGGGCCTATAATTTGAGAAACTTTTCCAGTATTATTTGACATTTTTTAATATTTTTAGATAGATTATTTCTTATTTATAATTGCCCGCAAATCTAATGTTTTTAATTTGTATGTTTAATAAGATTTACTAATTAAATTAATTATTAATTTTGAACACTTTTTTAACATTAAATTTATTGTATTGAGAAGTTATAATTCTTTAGAAGATTTTACTCCGGACTTTAAAACAATTGTTACTATTGGTACTTTTGACGGCGTTCATATTGGTCATAAATATATCATTGAACATTTAAATAAAATTGCAAAAAGAGAACATGGTGAAAGTGTATTATTAACCTTCTTTCCTCATCCTAGACATGTCTTGTATGAAGATGACCAGGCTCTTAAATTGCTAAATACTTTTGATGAGAAAAAAGAAAGCTTAAAAGATGTTGGATTACAGAATTTTGTAGTTCAGAATTTTACAAAAGAATTTTCAAGAATTAAGTATGTTAATTTTGTCAGAGATGTTCTTGTAGAAAAATTAAATGTTGATCATTTAGTAATTGGTTATGATCATCATTTCGGAAGAAATCGAGAGGGTTCAATAAAAGAGCTGCAAGAACTTTCTTCTTTATATAATTTTACTCTAGAACAGATTCCTCCTCAGAAAAAGAATGACGTATCAGTTAGTTCAACAAAAATTAGAAAACTCTTACAAGAAGGGAATATTGAAAATGCAAATAAATATTTAGGATATGAATATATGTTAACAGGTAATGTTGTTCATGGAAATAAAATGGGAAGAACAATTAATTATCCAACTGCAAATTTAGAAGTTGAAGATTGTAAATTAATACCAAAAGCGGGTGTGTATGTAGTGAAATTAAATTTTATGACAACTAATTTTTTTGGGATGTTAAATATTGGAGTTAAAACTAATAAGATGGAGGTTCATATTTTTAATTTCTCAAAAGAAATTTATAATAAAAAGATTAAAATTAAATTAATTAGCCGTTTAAGAGATGGAATAGATTTTAATAATAGCAAGGATTTAAAAAAACAATTACAGCAAGATGAGAAAAAATGTAAATCTATCTTAGGTATTAGCTAATCTTGTTTTTATTGATACTAGCTCTATTTATTTTTTTCATCTGTTGAAGAAAATAAACATAAAGGAATCATTAAGTTACTTATCTTTTATTTAAGTATTTCAAGTTTAGCAAATCTAAGTAAAAGTTGTTTTTGGCCAATTTCTTCAAAGAAAATAGTTGCCTTTCTATTGATGTCTTCTCCACTAATCTCTAGTATTTTTCCATTTCCAAATTTAGAATGCTTAACTCTCATTCCATTTTGGATCTCACTAGCATCACTTTGATTGATGTTGTGAGCAGTTAATGAGGCTTTTTTAAATCCCTTTGGAGGAGTAAAAGTATTTTTAGGCTTGGTTTCTTTTTTATTTGTGTAATATTTTTTTTGATAGAATTTCTTTTTCTTCTTGGTAAATACTTCAGTTATATGAGTAAATTTTTCATTTAGCTCACTCAGGAAGCGACTTGGTTCGCAATCAATGTATTGACCCCATTTAAATCTACTACTAGTATGAGAGAGAAACAATTTCTTCTTAGCTCTTGTTATTGCGACATAGAAAAGGCGTCTTTCTTCTTCAAGATTTTCTTGGCTATCACCTGCCATCATTGAAGGAAATAGGTTTTGTTCAAGCCCAACAATAAATACATATGGAAATTCTAATCCTTTTGAGGCATGAACAGTCATTAGCGTTACTTTATTAAAATCCTCTGTTTTTTCGTTGTCTTGATTTGTTAGAAGAGCGACATCTTGCATGTAATTAGCAAGTTTATTTTCATCAGTATTTTCACAGAAATTTTTCAGTCCATTTAGCAGCTCTTGGATATTATCAAATCTACTTACCCCTTCAGGGCTTTTGTCATTATATAGATTATTAAACACACCTGATGATTTAGCGATGTGTTCTACTAAGTAATATGAATCATGATTATCTTTTTGGGAAATATAACTGTTAATTAATGTAGTGAAATCATTAAGTTTTATACAACTCCCTTTGTTTATATTGTGATTGTATTTATCCAGTTGATTTAACACCTCCCATATGCTAAGCTGATTGTCATTGGCCGTAATAATAAGCTTTTGTAATGTTGTATTTCCAATCCCTCTGGCCGGGTAGTTAATTACTCTTTTAAGGGCTTCTTCATCATTTGGATTTACAGTTAATCTGCAATAAGCTAGTACGTCTTTAATTTCTTTTCTTTGATAAAAAGAAAGGCCGCCATATATTTTATATGGGATATTTTGTTTTCTTAAAGCCTCTTCTAGTGATCTTGATTGGGCATTTGTTCTATATAGAACAGCAAAATCTTTTGGAAATGCTTGTTCGCGCATTTTTATCTCAAAAATTGTATTAGAAACGAGCCTTCCTTCATCACTGTCAGAACCACATTTACAAACAATTATCTTTTCTCCTTGTTCGTTTTCTGTCCAGACAGTTTTTTTTATTTGATTTTCATTATGCTCAATTAGGCTATTTGCTGTTTCTACTATTGTTGTTGTTGAGCGATAGTTTTGTTCTAGTTTATAGCTTTTGTGGTCTGGGTAATCATTCTTAAAATTTAGAATATTTTCAATTTTAGCACCTCTAAAAGAATAGATACTTTGGGCATCATCTCCAACGACACAGATGTTTTCATTTAAGGCAGCCAATTTTTTAATGATTAAATACTGAACATGATTAGTGTCCTGATATTCATCTATTAAAATATATTGAAATTTATTTTGATATTTTAGAATTGTTTCTGGGAAACTATTTAGCAAGTGATATGTATTTAAAAGCAGATCATCGAAATCCATTGCTGATGCCTTTATACATCTTTGAGAATAACTCATGTAAATTCTTTCAAAGTCTGGTCTTTTGGCTATTTTATCTGTTTGAATTAATTCTGTATGATTTGAATAAGATTCAGCTGTTATAAAGTTATTTTTTAATGATGATATTCTGTTTAGAATGACTGAAACTTTATAGATATCTTTATCTAGATTCATTTCTTTAATTATACTCCTGATTAGGCTTTTTGAATCATCACTGTCATAAATAGTGAAATTATGAGGGTAATTTAGTTTTTCAGCCTCAATTCGTAGTATTCTAGAAAAAACTGAATGAAAAGTACCCATCCATAAGTTGGTAGCGATATTATGACCAACAATAGATTCAATTCTATCTCTCATTTCTTTAGCTGCTTTATTTGTAAAGGTTAATGAGAGAATATTAAATGGTTGAATATTATTTTCTAAGAGATGGACAATCCGATAGGTAAGAACCCTGGTTTTTCCAGAACCAGGTCCAGCAATTACCATTAAGGGGCCTTTAATATGCTTTACAGCTTCTTTTTGCTCTGGATTAAGTTGATCTAAATAATTTTCCATGATAAATTTTGCTTGACAAATCTAGTGTTTTTATATAAGAAAGATTATCCAGTATTAACCAATGATAACTGTTTTTAAATCAATTAATTATAAGTTTATTTCTTGTTTTGCTCTATTTTTTCTATACAAATTTTGTTAGAATAATGAAAAAAGATGATTTATTAAGAAGGAAATGTACATAAGATTTCAGCTTTATAAATAGAAATCCAGATTAATATTTTGTAAATTTGAAAAAATTTTTTATCCATATGAAAAAACTTCTGATTTTTTTGTTAGCGATTTGTAGCATGTCTCAGTTACATGCAACCCATTTAATGGGGGGTGAAATAACATGGAAATGTATTAAAGATGGCCCTGATGAGGGTAAATATATTTTTGAGTTAAAATTATATAGAGATTGTGATGGTACTAGCTTAAGTCAATTTGCTCAAACAGTTTATGTTTGGGATCATCCAACTATAACTCAATTATCTGTAGAGTTTATTTCAAATACAGACATATCTCCAGATTGTGATGTTACAAATAGTGGAAATGCTCAGTTAGATTGTTCTGGTAATCCTGTAGGAGCTGTGGAAGAATATATCTATGAATCTTTACCTGTAAGTTTACCTGGATTACCACCTACCACTGGATGGCATTTTACCTGGGATTCTTGTTGTAGAAATGGAGCAATAACAAATTTAGTGTTATCTAGCCCTACATCTCCTTCAGAAGGTTTTACATTAAGAGCTTCTATGTTTCCTTATTTTGATAATTTAGGAAATGTAGTGCCTGCAGATCCATGTTTTGATTCTTCACCTATTTTTAATGAAAGTCCTCAGACAATTATATGTACTGGATATCCTTTTGCATATTCTCATAATGCATCTGATTACGAATTAGATTCAATTTCTTATGATTGGGATGAGCCATTAGATGATTTTGTTGGAGCATTTACACCTCCAACAAATCCTACTCCATTACCTTTTCTAGCTCCATATACTTATGATGCTCCACTTCCTGGAGGAGTTACTTTAGATAATATTACTGGAGAGATTGCATATAATTCAACAATCTCTGGTAATTTTGTTACTGTGGTAAGAATTGATGCCTACAAATGTGGTCAGTTAGTTGCTCAAGTATTTAGAGAAATTCAGGCTGTATTAATTGCCTGTCCATCACTCTCTGGAGGTACTAATAATTTTCCTCCTTCAGTTTCCCCACCATTTACTGACCCTATAACTGGCTTACCTTCATACTCAACATCTGTTCCTGCTGGAGGGACTATTAATTTTTCTATTCATTCTGATGATTTTGATATTTATGGAAATGGTCAACCTCAGGATGTAACTCTTGAAATTAGTGGTGGACAGATGGCTGGAGATTTTACTACACCTTCTGATTGTGAAAATGCACCTTGTGCTACCTTTAATAATGGTGCTGGTCTTACTCCGCCATTCTCTAACCCTACATCTGTAGATGGTTATTTTCAGTGGGAGACAGCCTGTAGCCATGTATCAACTGATGTGGGTTGTGGAACTACTTCTAACCTCTATACATTTGCTGTAAAAGCATATGATGATTTCTGTCCTGCACCTGCTATTACTCTGGCTACTATTACAATTGAAGTTACTGCGGCTGATGTTCTTCCAGAGCCTGATCTGCAATGTGCTTTTTTGGATGGTCAAGGTGATTTAACCCTTAATTGGAATGAGACTGTTGGTGCTAATGCTTCAACTATATATCATATTCTAGGTTCTGACAATATTGGGGGCCCTTATACTATATTAGCAGATGTTTATTATCCAGATACAGTTTATACTATTGATTCAATAAATATACCTACTGGTTATCAGTTTTTTTATATGACTCAGGAATCTAGCTGTGCAGATAATTCATTAGAATCCGATACTATTGCTCCTATTGAATTTGCTATATCTTATTCTGATGTTAGTTGTTGGGATGATGCTGATGGTCAGATTACCATTGAGGTTTTAAGTACTATGCTTTCTCCATTTAGTTATTATATTAATGGAGTTATAAATTCAAACCCAATTCCATATGATACAGTTTTTAATGGATTATCTACAGGAATATATGCTATTACTGTAAGTGATAATGGTAGCTGTCAGATTACACGAGACATTTCTATAACCGCTCCTGGATCTCCCCTTCAATCTCTTGTTACTGATAGTATGAATATTTGTAGTGGTAGTTCAGATGGTATTGCCATTGGTTCTGGTTTAGGAGGCACACCACCTTATAGTTTTGAGTGGTTTGACAATAATTTCGTAAGTTT
>Ga0209403_10000862_pt1 | contig 41778 bp, 24 predicted proteins | sample ArcticOcean_MG_C_8_FD_187440 | JGI IMG/M metagenome (GOLD analysis project Ga0209403, IMG submission 187440) | Marine microbial communities from western Arctic Ocean - ArcticOcean_MG_CB11_86 (SPAdes) (version 2) | ecosystem: Environmental > Aquatic > Marine > Oceanic | place: Arctic Ocean... | reverse complement strand
AGTAGAGAATGTTGCCCTCTCGGTCCGCATAGGCGACGTTGAACATTGGCAGAGCGCAGTGCCCGATCGCTTTCTTCCATTCAGCCAGGTTCCTGGCGCGGACCATCCCGAGGGCCTGCTGCAGTCGGTTCGGGTCAAAAATCCCTGCGACGTTGGCCGCCAGGAAGCTCTTCTCATCGAGCCGCCGGACGAGTGGTCCCTGATGGGTACGGCGAAACGTGACTTCCCGCTGCTGGATGTTTCCGCCCGTCTTGATGGCGATCGATTCTGTCCACTCAATCGCCTGGCGATGGCCATCGTCAAAACGATAAGCCAACGGATCCTCAGGCTTATCGAAGACAACTTTCCAGGCATCCGCGTTGTCCGGTGCGTTGACGGTGTAGGTCCAGCCTAGGTTTCCGTTGTGACCAATGGTCGGTACCGGCGTCCCGAAGAAACATGCCCCGGACATCCGGATCGTCTCGTCACTATGCAAATGCGCCTCGTAGAACTGTCCCCAGCCATACCACGGCTGATGGGGGTTAATCATCAACATGGCCGTGCCATTCGCCGTTTTGGACGGACCGATGGCCCACTCGTTGGATCCAACCGCATTGTTGGCCGCCTGCTCCAGTTGACTGATGGCTGCTTCTTTCCGACCTGGCTGGATGGCCCCAAACAGCTCTCGTGGTCGGCCTGCGTGGGTATGGCCATAGCTGAAAGAGAGCAGCATCTGGCGATCGATGGCGACAATCATCCACGGCTGCCACTCTGTGAGCAATCGAAGCGGCGCCTGCGGATGGTGCTGCAGGTACCAGTTGATACCGCTTGTATAAGAGAGGATCAGCCCCTGAAACTCCGGGTTGAGCTTCTCAAAGTCCTGTCTCGACCGCTCCACCACCCGAAATGCCCGGTTCAGCAGGTCGCCACCCAGTTCCGCTTCGCCGGCAACTTCGGCATACCGGCCCAGCGCGCGAATAGTGGTGTCTTCGAGTTGCCAAAGATTATCCTCGGCCTGGGCATAACCCATACCGAACAGAACGGACTGGTCTGTCGGGCCAAGGATGTGCGGCACACCCCATTCGTCACGGTGAATCGTGACCGAGTGGGCCAATTCTTCAGAACTGCCAGGCGACGTGTCGTCGGCCGCGAGCGGCATGCCGCACAACAGGCCTGTTAACACCAGCAACTGCAGTTTCATCGAGATACCTTTCAAGAACGCGCTCAAGCGTCATCGTACCCCGACTATTCCCCATCGTCACCCTCGCTCAGTTCTAGCCAGCGTTGCTCGGCCTGATCAAGCTGAGCCGCCAGTTCCGTGATCTGTTGGTGAAGTTTCACCGCCGCATCGGTGTCGGTCGTCTCCAGCAGCTGCTGGTTGCAGGCTTCTTTTTCATCGCCCCACACAGCGATCTTCTTCTCCAGGTTCTTGATCTCCTTCTGACGTTTGCGCTGCTGTTTTCTCGCATCGCCATCTACCGGCAGCTTCTCCCCTGTCGGGCTGAACCTGCCACCTCTCCCCTCACTCCGTTCACCCTCACTGATCTCCTGGTTCACCGAGTAGAGGTAGGATTCGTAATCACCCATGTAGTTTTTGGCAGATCCCCTGCGCACTTCAACGACGTTCGTCGCCACCCGACTCATGAAATGGCGATCATGGCTGGTAAACAGGATGGTTCCCTTGTAGGCCAGCAGCGCATCGGCAAGTGCGTCAACAGTCTGAACATCGAGGTGATTTCCAGGTTCATCCAGCACGAGGATGTTGTAGGTCCCCAGCAAAAGGCCTGCCAGGCAGAGTCTCGCCCGTTCGCCGCCGGACAGCACCGATATCTTTTTCTTGACGTGTGAATCTCGAAACAGCAGCGCACCGGCAACCGACAGAACCTGTTGTGTGGTTGTGCCGGGGCAGGCCTGGTATTCCAGGTACTCCTGAACCGTCTTTTTCTCGGGCAGCGTGGTGTAGACATGCTGAGCATAAGTGCCAATCTCACTGGCAAACCCCCAATTGACTTCACCCCCGATCAGCTCCAGCGAGCCGACCAGCGAACGCAGCAAGGTGGTCTTGCCTTCACCGTTGTCGCCGACGATGGCAACTCGCTGGCCATGATCAATCTCAAGGTCGATATCGGTGGCCACGAGATGCCCCGGATAACCGATCTCGAGCTGACTGCATCGCAACACCGGTCCGCGTCGCGGTTCGACGAGTGGAGCTCGAATGTGAGCTGTCGCTTCGGCCGATTCAATCTCAACTGTCTGCAGGCGGTCAAGTTGCTTCTGCTTGCTCCTGGCCTGGCTGGCCGTATTGGCTCCCGCCCGGTTCTTATCGATGAAACGCCGCAGCTGTTTCTGTTTCGTCGCCACTGTTTGATTGACACGCTGATCATGTTCCCGTCGTTCTTCCTGGAAGGCGAGGAAGTCACCAATCTTGCCGGGGAACAATGTGAGTTTGCCACGTGACAAATCAAGTGTCTGGTCGCAGGTGTTTTTCAGAAAGGCGCGATCGTGGGAAACGATAAGTGCCCCAGCTCGGAATCGCTTGAGGAAGTGCTCGAGCAGGATCTGTGTCCGCAGGTCCAGAAAGTTGGTAGGTTCATCCAGCATCAACAGGTTGGGTTCATGCAGCAGCAGCGATGCCAGCTTGACTCGTGTCTGCCAGCCACCTGACAACTCAGCCACCGGACCATTCAATTCGGCGCCCTTGATTTCAAACTTGCCGGCAACTTCACCACATTTCCAATCTGGCTGGCCGCTATCACGCAGCAGGAAATCGAGCGTCGATTCGCCCGCTTTAAATGGATCATCCTGTCGCAGGTAGCCAATACGCAGATCGGGGTGTTTGATCACCTCGCCAATATCCAGCTCTTCTTGGCCGAGGATAATCCGAAACAGCGTCGATTTTCCGGCGCCATTGCGCCCCACAAAACCTGTTTTCGTGTTGTCAATAATCGATGCTTCGGCTGCATCCAGCAGTTGCTGGTCGCCGTAGCTCTTATACGCATTACGGATCTGGATCAGGACAGCCACGGATCTCGTTCGGCCTTGGGCCAACGGGGAGGAGGGAAAGCGGAATTAAAATTCGCGAAGTGCGGTTAGTCAATAACAGATTGGACCGGTCGCGGAGAATTTCTGCCGGATAGAGCACGCTGATGAGGATTGTATTGTTGGTCGGCGGCAAAGAAGATCGGTTTTGTCGGAGCCGGCGGCGTCCCCCGGCAAGCCAGTCGGACGCAGGTCAGCTACCATGCGTTGATACGGGCCAGGTATTTCTCATTCTCTCAACGGTCTTTCGCGATGAACGTCCGGGCACCTGCCAGGCGCACTCGGAGTCGTCGTGGGCCCTCCCACCAGCGGCGGCTGGAATTCAAATCCCTCAAGGCACGGCTGCTGCTGGATGCCTCCCTGCCCGCAATCCCACATTCTACGGTACGCGACAGGGCATCGAGACGCTGGTAGATCAACTTCACCAGGCCGGCATCAATCTGCACATCGACACGATCATCAAGCACAGCGGCTTCACGGACCGTGGGGCCGAGGGTTTCGTCGCGTCCGGCGGTTATCCCGGCATGGCTATTACCTGATCGCGATCTGTTTCGATTAACCAAGTGAGCGGGCAAGTTTCTTCACATACATGGCCGGTCCCACGACCGTGGCCCTGTTTCCCTGCAACACAACGGACATCCGGCCGGAAAGGAAGCCAGCCTGGAACGACGGCTTGAAGGTCAGGAAGTCGGCCGCGCTGGTTGCAGGGTTATAGCCAATCTGTGACATGGCAACATTGATTCGTGAGACAAACTCCTGGGCGTTCTGAAAAGGGACAGTGATCGTGTCCCCTCTCATGAAGATTGCCAGGATCAATCCCATGAAAAACCCAAATGCCAGCCCAGCTGGAATTGCCACGGGCAACATTTCACCAAACGAGGAATCAGGCATCGAGCCCATCAAGAATGCCCAGAGCAATGCGAATGGCAAGGCCGTGACGCCAAAAATCATTGAGGCCACGCCCAGGTAGCTACGGGGCTGTAATCCGGTATTCAACGGCGCTGACTGCTGAACAGGCCGCTCGAACCTCTCGGTCGCAGGCGTAACGGACGAGACGGGTGGTGCTGGAGTCGCGACTGGCGATCTGACAATTACCGCTTCCGGCGGTTGAGGGGCCGCCGGGATCGTGAATGCCTGTGTGCAGCCAGGACATTGTGCTGTCCTGCCCGCCATCACAGTCGACACATTCATCTGCTGTCCACAGTGCGGACAGGCAATTTGTATCGTGTTGGACATCGGTTCCTTTCCACGCCAGCAGGGGTTCCGCAACGTACAAAATCTGCCTGTTGGCGGCGGCCGTCTATTTGCCCTTCGTCCCTGGGGGAGTCTTTGCGGTCAGGTTCAAGTAGATGTGCGCCTGGTCCCGGCAGCCGACTGCGAGGTCCAGGTCTCCATCTTTATCGATATCACCCAGTACTGCCTCGTGCGCAGGCCCGCTGGTTTTGACCGACCAGATTGGCTTGTTCGCGATCGTACCCTTTTCATTCAGATACACCGAGACGCCTCCACCCCCACCATAATCCGCCGCTACCAGGTCCACATCTCCATCGTTATCGACATCACGGAACGTGAAGCCATGAAATGCTGTCTGCAGTGAGCTTCTCCAGCCGACCTTGACGGTCGCGTCGTTCGCTTCCGGAATGAGCTGGAGACTTTGACCAAGCCGGTTTCCCCAGGGTCCCTTGGCACAAAACAGTTCCGGTTTCCCATCCTTGTCGATGTCATACGAGTAAACGCGCTGCGTCCAGGCATTCTGTTTGTTCTCGAAGACCACCGTACCGTCGTCGAGCACTCCGTCCTTGTTACGAAACACGACAAGTTTGCCGCCACGGTAGCCACCCACAATGTCCAGGTCACCATCGCCATCGTAGTCTGCAAAGATCGCGGTCTCGGAATACTCGGCATGCCCAAGTTTCCGGGTTGGCTTTCCCGCAGGCGTGCCGTTCTTGTTTTCGAACAGGGCAATGCCATTGATCGGTTCGCCGGCGGCCATCACCAGGTCAAGATCGCCATCCTTGTCAAAGTCGCCAAAGTCGATCTGGTTGGCGTTAGCGATCAGGCCGGTCTGCCAATCCGGCTTGGATGAGAACTTACCGGCATCATTGAGGTACAGCGTGCAATAACTCTCATGCGTCGCTGCCAGATCCAGCCAGCCGTCGCCATTGAAATCCAGTACGTCAATGTGATCGCAATCGGTCGTCTCATCGGACTCCCAGGCGGGCGTCGTTGAAATTGTGCCCTTGTCGTTCCTGTACAACACCCATCTCATCGGACCCGGAGCGCTGGTGACAAAATCGAGGTCACCGTCTTTGTCAAAATCAATCAGGCGGGCAATCCCATCACCGCCAGAACGTGTCGTGCCGCTGCTCCAGATCGGCTGGCGCGAAAATAACTCTTCGCCACAAACGTCCGTGCAACACGTGAACAGAACGATCACGGCGGTCAGGCAAAGTCTCTTCATGATCGTCATTTTGTCTTCCATCTGTTTCCAGGAGCCGGCAGATTGTGTCAGTAGGTAGGCCTGTATAGTACTCGAACCGCTCGTCTGATACGCAACTGCTGGTCGAAGCAGTTCCTGCCTCGCGGCGCAACAGCAGTCGGAATCACTTACATTAGAGGCGCATACCGGTCCCATCGACTGCCAGCGTTTTTCAGCAACGGGTAACCATCCACGATGTTTCGACTGTGTCGGTTCATATTCTGTTCAACGATGCTTTTCGCCTCCGTCACCCCAGGCGTTACTGCTCAGGATGCTCTTCCCAGCCCCGGCATTGGGCTCTTGGTCCAGGCAGAGGAGATGCCTGCGTTGCGAGCCAAGTTGGCTCTTGAACCGTGGAAGTCGACTTTTGCCAATCTGCAGAAGCGTGCCGACGCGCTGGTCGAACATTGGCCGGCAACAGCCCAGCAGATGGACGAGCGACTCGAAGCGGTACTCGACCTGACGATCGAATTCGACGCTGTCACCAAGGATCAGCCGACCCGCGACCTGGTCCAGTTGCTAGGTCGCACGGCGCAGGGCGAGATGTGCCCGGCAGCTTTCACTTACCTGGTCACGGGCGAGAGAAAGTATGCAGAGGTCGCACTTGACGTGATGCGCACGATGGGCCGAGTCAACCGCTGGGGCTGGTTTACCTGGTCGGGTACATCGATGCCGCACATTCACGCGGGCATGTACGCCCGCAACACCGCTTTCACACTGGACTTCATCTGGGATGCCCTGACCGAGGCCGAGCGGGCCGAGCTCCGACAGCTGATTGCAGAAAAAATTGTCGAGCCATACTTTCGCCTTGTACTGCACACCCCGGCGATGGGTCTTCATCACCTCAGAAGCAAGAACCAGGGTAGCAATGTTATGGCGGGCGCCATGATCAGTTGCCTGGCTCTAGGCAACGATTATCCACAATCCCGACAGTGGCGCCGCAGCTTCATTCAGACGTTTCACTGGCTGATCACACACGATATTGGTTGGGCGGGGCAGGGCCTGGAGTCTGGCATGCCTGGCTACTGGTCGGTCTCGATGCAGAATCTCTACACCGGGGCTGTCTGCCTGTTCAATACGACCGGCATTGATTTGCGCAGCCATCCAGGTTTTGCCGAGGCAACCTACTACCCGATCATGCACGAGACGACGGTGCCACCGGTGGGGATGTTCAACAAGCCCATCGACCCGAACTACAAGGGGGCTACCGGCATCATCGGTGGCAAGCCGATTGAATTACCACACCCCGCTGCCGGCGGCCTCTGGTGGTATGACTATGCCCGACGTCAACCCAAATCGGCGGCAGCCTATTTCATCAATCGCACGATGATTCAACTCTCTGACGATGAGCGCCTCCGCTTTTATGTGCATGATGCGCACCAGCAGGGCCACTCGCAGATCATCAGCCTGCTGTGGACCGACGCCGACCTCTATCGTCCGAATCCTCCAGCTCCGAGCGAACTCTTCAAGACCACCGATCGTATGACGATGTTCCGCAGCGGCTATGGAATGGGAGAGACTTTCCTCTATGCCAACGGTGACATTTTCCTTTCGTCGCTGGGTGAGATTCTGGGAACGACCAGCGGCATGTCGTGGCATTTCAAGTGGCACGGCTACCAGAAAGCCGAGAGTGGTGTTCAAACCGAGGGACACAACCTGGCTCCTTCCATGCTGGTGACCGATTCCTGGGACGACAAGCAGTTGAGCATGGTCCAGACCCGCTCAAGCACCAGCAATATTACGTACTACCGCCCAGCAGGTCATGACACGGAATACAAGAAGTACCGGCGGCGCGATCGTGACATCATTTATGTCCGCGACAGGCCAGGCCGAGACTACTTCATCGTGATGGATCATCTCCGACACGATGAACCTCGCTGGCACGCCTGGCTGTGGCAAACATGGAACAGCGTACATGGCAATCAACGAGACAATCCGGCCAGATTCACGCTGCTGGCAGACAATCAGGTTCGGCTGGAACGGCCCAACGCCGACCTGGCCATCCAGTTTGTCGCACCAGCTGATGTCGAATTCGAGATCGAGGATGCTCCGGGCCAGCCGATCACCTCGTACATGTTCGACCACAATCTACTTACTCTCCGCGCCATGGCCGGAAAATATCAACCGACATCGGCCCCAGCTGTGACCATTCCCCCGACCGCCTGGCAGGGGGCAGGCGAGCTGACAAAACCTGAGGCCGGGCCAGGCTCGGTTCCAGCCTCGGCCTACCAGGTCAGTGGTCGCGTCAACCTGGTTCAGGAACAAGGTCAAGCACTCAATACATTCCGTCACGAGGCCGTACTCCGTGCCAACACGCGATACCGTATGCGGTTAAACGTGCGCAAGCAGGAGCTGTCTGTTTACGAGAATCTCGCCTGGCGGATCAACCTGTCACTGCACGATGCGGACGGCAAAATACTCGCTGCTGCTGATTCTGATTACCCGATGCCAGACCAACTTGCCCTGCGCGATCCGCGCTCGATCACCAACACGACTGACTGGCTTCTGACGGAGTGGGTGCATTTTGATGTTCCTGCTGGTTCTGATGTAGCAGAGCTGCGCGGCGATCTGCTGGCCGCCGAATATTCACATCCACCCAACCGCATCCATGAAGACTCCGTTCTGCAGATCGGTGCGATTGACATTGAACCGCTGGGTGTGATCCCACGGCGGGCAGAAGAGACGTTTTTGGCGATTCTCAGTCCACTCAGGAAGTCAGCGGAGACGCCTGCAATTGAAGTCACAACGGTAGGCGAGGCCCAGGTGGCGCGGATTCCGCGGACCGAATTCGCCGCGGATTGGATTATCGTTGGTGCCAGGAAGCCGACCGAATTCAAATGGGGCCGGGTTGCTGCCGAGTTCGCCTGGATCCGCGTGGATGACAACGAAGTGGTTAGTCGTGTTTATCTGCGCAAGGCGGAGTTGTTCGAACTGGAAGGTCAGACCGTGCTGACCAACTCCGGGCCGCTGGACATCGCCCTCTCACTGAGCCCGATCGGCACGATCACACGAGCTCGAGCATTTGTCGATGGTGCAACCGAAGTGAGTATGCTGGGTAAGACCTATCCACTGGGGAACGGCGTTTACACAGCTGGCCGTGACCTCGACTGGACCTGGGACGAGACCGCGTCGTCGCTGGGCGGCAATTCCCTCACCAGCCAGGGTGAACTTGAGCACGGTCTGGCCCCGCTGATGCGGATGTTACGGGAAGAACGTGACACGGTACTCAGCCGGAACATCGCTCTGGATTCCCAAGTCACCGCGTCCGGATATCGGGATCATCGTTTTCCTCCTGCCCTGGTTACTGACAACAAGACCTGGGAGTACCCCACCGCTGGCCGCCTGGATTATGCCCAGCAGCCGATCAAGACAACCCAGGGTGGCGGTTATGGACGAGAAAAGATCGAGCTGTTCGGTGACGCGATGGCCCAGTTCCCGTTCTATGTTCGGCCCACCTACTGGCTTCTGCCCCATGGTCAGCCAGGCTGGGTACAACTCAAACTGCCGGCCAATCGTACGGTATCGCAGGTGCGATTACTCAATACGTCCAATGCGGGCCTGAATGATCATGCGACCATGAGTTTTCGGGTCCAGTTGCTCGACGATGACGGGAACCTGGTCTCCGAGAAGAAGGGCCAGTTCGGAAAAGTGCTCGACCGTCCCTTTGAGCAGGCATTTCGCTTCCCAGGGCACTTTGGCACCTATGGAAAGACCTTTGCGGGGATGCTTGAGCCAGGCGTGGCCGTTCCTTTCGGCGATGGCTGGTACGACCTGGATTTTGATACAGTCAGGGCACGATTTGTTAAGGTCTTGATCGACTCGCATTGGGCTATTGGTGGCGGGCTGAACGAAATCCAGGTATTTGAATAGCCGCCACGTCCCGCGCATCACACTCTACAACTCCTGGAAAGGTACTGTGCCGTGAAACAGACGAGAGCTTCTCGACGTAACTTTCTCAAGTCGACGACTGCTGGCATGCTGGCTTCCGGCGTGGCTCCGGCCATACTCGGCGCAGCGGACAAGGCTGGCAACAAGCCCCAGGTGATCGGCGTCGAAGGCCATCGCTATGAAGTCCACCATGACTGCATGAAAGTCCCCGACCACATTCGTTGGCAGGATACGCATGGCGTTGCCGTCGACGAGGAAGGCCTGGTTTACGTCAAGCACCGAACGAAGACCGCCGAGGTGATGGATTCTATCGCCGTCTTTGATCAGAAGGGCCGATTCGTGCGTTCCTTCGGTAAAGAATATCACGGCGGTGGTCATGGCATTGATATTCGCAAGGATGATGGCGAACAATTCCTCTACCTCTGTGACAACAAGGGATACATTGCCAAAAAGACACTCACGGGGGAGACGGTCTGGCAACAGACGGCGCCCAAGGTGGACGTCTACGAGGGTGCCAGACCCTTTGTGGTCAAGCAGGCGGGACAATATGGCAAGGGAGTCAAATTCAGCCCGACAAATATCGCCTTCGCGCCGGACGGTGGATTCTGGGTGGGCGATGGCTACGGCTCGAATTACATTATTCGCTACGACAAGAACGCCAAGGTGACCGGCTACTTCGGTGGCTCTGGCGACAAGAAGGGGCAGTTCCAAACCCCGCATGGCCTCTGGTGGGACGAACGGCCGGGCCGCACACCGGGCCTGGTAATCTGTGATCGTGCCAACGCGCGGTTGCAGTACTTTGATGAGAATGGCAAATACACCGGAGCCCTGGACGATGTGCTCTTTCCAGCAGACATCGACACGCAGGGTGAAGTCATGATGGTCCCTGACTTACACGCTCGAATCACGCTCTACGACAAGGATAACAAGGTCATTACTCAGCTGGGTGATGACCCCGCCTGGCGCGAACAGGTGCTGGCGAACAACCTTGCCATGCGTACTCAGCCTGAGCGTTGGGAAAACGGCCGCTTCATTCATCCCCATGACGCCTGCTTTGACCATGACGGCAATATCTACGTGGCCGAGTGGGTTGCCATTGGGCGGATTAACTTCCTGCGGCATGTTGGCTAGGATGTCGGTGACTCGCGATCACGTCGCAGACGCTCAACTGGTCGCCGGCCGTTCAATTTCAGTCGCTGGTTAATTGCCGGCGTCGCACCTATGCGGGGACGAGACGATGCCTGATACACGATTTTTTGCGACAGCCGTGCTGTACCTGATTGGCGCCAGTTGCCTGTTGGTAGAAAGCAGCGGGGCTGAAGAAGTTGCAATTGATACCCAGCTGGGCACGGTCGAGGATAATACTCGCTGGTTCCAGGCGACCGACATTGGTTTGGAGGGGAAGGCCTGGGCCGACACAACGGCTCCCTACCAGCGATTACCGGACAAAGCCAAGGGGGTCGTGCGAGACCCGGTTTGGGGTCTCAGTCAGCACTCAGCCGGCATCGCTGTTCGATTCAGCACCGACTCGAGTTCACTCTCGGCACGCTGGACGTTGACTTCTGCACGACTGGCGATGCCCCACATGGCAGCGACCGGCGTGAGCGGCCTGGATCTCTACGTGAAGACAGAAGCCGGCTGGCGCTGGCTGAAGACTCCCCAACCAACAGCTCAAACCAATACAGCCGTGCTGGTCAGCAACCTGCCAGCTGGCAGATACGAGTTCCTACTATATTTTCCACTCTATAACGGCGTGACCAGCGTCGAGATCGGGCTGACTGAAAAGGCGCAGTTGTGGAGTCGTCGTTACGAGGGTCCGGCGGCCAAGCCGCTGGTCTTCTGGGGCACGTCGATCACCCAGGGTGCCTGCGCTTCGCGGCCCGGCATGGTCCACACTGCCATCCTGGGTCGACGCCTGGACAGGCCGGTCGTCAACCTTGGCTTTTCCGGCAATGGCCGGATGGAACCCGAGGTCGCTCACCTGCTGGCTGAGATCGACGCCGCGGTTTACATCATCGACTGTTGCCCCAACCTGAATGGCCAGCAGACGGGCGAGCGGACTGAACCACTGGTTCATATCCTCCGCGAGAAGTGGCCGACCACACCAATCCTGCTAGTCGAGGACCGATATTATCCGGACGGTTTCCTGGTCGCCTCTCGCAAGGCCCGCAACGACGGCAACCACAAAGCGCTGCGCGCGGCATACAACCGCTTGCGCAAGGATGGCGTCAAGCACCTGTTCTACCTGGAAGGTGGCCGCTTGCTCGGCGCTGACGGTGACGATACCGCGGATGGGTCCCACCCTACGGACCTGGGTTTCTTTCGCCAGGCGAATGCTTTTGAAGAGGTTCTCAAGCCGATTCTGGCCCCTTCGGCTGGCACCGAATAGCCAGGCTACAGGTCGTGGCCCACTCACAGCTTTTCCTATCGGCACGATCCAGCTCACTTCCAACCCCTCGTGCGCCGCACCAGTTTCAGCAACCGTCCCAACTGGCAGTCACTCCGTCAAGTACATTTCACGACCCACACAATGGGCACCCTTCTCGGTTCGACCACCACATACTACGATGCCGGGAACACTCACAATTCCTCGTTCTGCCATCATTACTTGTCAGGAGTACCATTATGAAAACCTTCGCACTTGGTGTTCTGTCTGCCACCGCCATCCTCCTCTGCGGAGCGGCGCTACAAGACACCAACAACCGACGCGCACCCGAGTACGAACACATTTACGTGGACCCCGAAAACCACACTATGCATCTGTTTACCGAATGGGCCGAAACTCCCATTCCCAAGAAACCCGGCGTCTTCGTTGATACCGTCGCCAAACTGCAAAAGAACGGTTGGCGGGTCGTCGCTATGGATGACGTCGGATTTGTCATGATGCGTGAAAAATAGGCATCCCCTACAGACCTACAGGAAAAGGGCAGGCTCCCAGAGACTGGGGTCCTGCCCTTTTCGAATTTGCATCCTAACGATCCCACCAGGGATCTGATTACCACTGACTGAATTGGTTACGCCTACCATTCCTGTAGTAATCAGAGGCTCCAGACCGCAACTTATTCAGCAGATCTTCGTGCGTCACCGAACGATGATCGACATCCCGGGATTCCATTTCCAGGTGTTCCACCTCGCGTCGGTAGATCATGCGTCGTGTTGATTCACGGTGCTGGACCTGACTGGTACGCTGGACGGTTTGCAGTAGATCCTGAAAGCGATTACTGCCCGCCTCCGAGAAATCTGCACTCCGCCCACGGACCGCAACCGGTTGTCTTCCACCGTAATAGGCATTACCTACATTTCGGTTCGACGATCTGCAATTGCTGCCAGAGCCATTCCTGGGAGCGAATCCGAATTCATTTGCCTCCAGGTTCAGCTCACAGAAAGCGAGACTGGTGACAGTGAACAAACCTAATATGAGGTTTCTCATAATTTCCATCTCCTTGCCTAATGAAAGTCGTCGAACAGTACCAGGATAAGGACGGACAAAACCGGTCGATGGTTTAAATCAGTCGTTTACCTCTGACGTAAAGCTCAACGCAAGGCGGGATACTAACGGACAGGTTTTCCTGTCTTTTCTTCAGAACAACCGCATCAGGAATGACAAACGAAGTCGCACGGATTCGGCGTTTACTGCATTTATCTGCGGGCACGCGTACAGAATGCGGGACAATCACAGTCCTGGAAAACACTGGCGAAAAACGCCTGCACTGACTGCCCGACAATGTCTAGCGAATCATGATGCACGAAGGGCCGGTGATCGTGATCGGCTCAGCGACGCTCGTGAGCCGACCCGACTCAGCATCGATATGAAAAATGGCCACATTGTTGCCGGGCATGTTGGCACAGATCAAGATCCTGCCGTCGGGCGTAATAGCCAGATTCTGCGGACCCTTGCCGAGGCTGGGGATGATGTCGATAGTCGCCAGGCGCCCATCATTCCCGACCCGGTAACAGGCCAGGCTGTCATGCCCCCTGTTGGTACCGTAGGCGAAACGTCCGTTTGGCGTGACTTTTATATCCGCCGTATAACTGGTGCCGTCGAAATCCGCGGGCAGGGTGGCAATGGTCTGCGTTTCACTGAGCAGGCCCGACTTGCTGGCGTAATCAAAGACGGTCACCGTATTCAAGAGCTCATTGATCACGTAGAGATGGCGTCTGTTTGGATGAAACGTCAGATGGCGTGGACCGGCGCCGGGAGCCAGACGCGGGTACGCTGCGTCACCCAGTTCGACCAGGGTGGATCTTTTCCCCAGCCGATAGGCGACGATTTTATCGATACCCAAGTCGGCCGAGTAAATAAAGCGATTATCGGGGCTGACAACGATGCAGTGCGCATGTGGTGCCTGTTGCCGGGACTCGTTAACGCTCGATCCTTCGTGCTGGATGAAGGACTGAGCTTCCTGGATTGATCCATCACGATTGATTGGATAGGACGCCACGCTGCCCGTGCTATAGTTGGCGACGACAAGCGTCTTGCCGCTGGCATCCACATCAAGGTAGCAGGAGGCGGTGCCAAGCGATGATTGGTGATTCAATAACTCCAATTCACCGTCACCAGATATCCGGTAAGCGGCGATTTGTTCGTTCTCTTCGCCTCCAAATCCTGCCGGGGCGTGGATTGAGTAGAGGTTTTTCCGGTTAGGCGACAGCGCCAGGAAGAACGGCTGGGCAACGCCCTTATTCTTGGCCGTTTGACGTATGCTGCCTGAATCGGTGTCCAACTCGTATGCGTGAATCGCTCCCTCGTCGCCGGGTGCGAAAGAGGATACGAATACCTGAAGTTCTTCCGCAGCGAGTGGTGCCGCCGTTACGAAGACAAGCAGGAACAGCAGCGTGTGCCAGAGAGAGTTCGGTAATTTATGCATTGTGAGTTTCCAGAACAGTGGGTCTGTATGGCAGTCAATCGGAGTGGCAGGCAGGATCACTTGGCCGGGTTTTCGTACCAGACCACGTTATTGGTGCCACGGCCGGCGTTCAATAGGTCCAGGTCACCGTCGCCGTCCATGTCGACGCTACGCAGGTCATAACTTTGTTGCTTGTCGTCGAGGGTATGCAGTGTGAAGTTGCCTTTACCGTCATTTTCGTACCACATAACTCTTTCGCTACCATAGCCGCAGGTGGCGGCATCGAGGTCGCCATCGAGATCATGGTCGGCAACGGTCAGGCTGTGCGGGAACTGGATTTCAGTATCTATGTCGTGAATTTCCCAGCCTGGGTTCTCAAACCAGATCACGCCGTTTCCATGCCCACGCGATGCCAGCCAGTCGACCTTGCCATCACCATTGACATCTGCTGGCAGGATATTGGTCGCGGCAGTTTGATTTTCAGCCAGCAGGACTTTCTCCCAGGCTCCCCCAACTTTGTCCTTGCCAGGATTCTTCCAGAAGGCAAACCAGTTACCATCCTCAAATGGATTTCCCTTCGCGCCAACCGCGATTTCCTTCCAGCCGTCGCCGTCAATATCGCCGGCTCCCATGTAGTGACTTCCACCGCGAGCATCGCCGTCGGCAAAAATATGCCGATCCCAATGTTTTGCTGTTAGCGGATTACTGGGAATGCTGAACCAGGCCATCGAGTCCTGCAGTCCCTGGTCGGGTTGGAAATTGTTGATGACCAGGTCGTCGCGACCATCGTTGTCGATGTCCGATCGCAGGATACAGTGGATACCAGTGATCTCCAGGTCGATCGGCCGGGCAGTCCAGGCACCCTGCTGAGCGGTCCGCCTGCCGGGATTCTCAAGCCAGAAGGGATGTTTACTGGCGAGCGTACCAGCCCAATCCAGGTCACCATCGCCGTCAGCGTCAATCACGGCGCTATGAATGCAGGCTCCACCGCCGCCGGCAAATTGGTGCAGCACGATTTCCTTTTTCCAGCGGGGCGCGATGAACAGGCTGACCTTGCCGTTCATACTGGCGATCACGTCCAGGTGTCGATCGCCATTCACGTCGAGTGCCACGGCGGTGTTGCAATGTCCCTGCTCCACCACCAGGTGCTTTGTCCAGCCTGCTCGGTCTTCGGCCGCCGCTGTCGAGGCTATTGTCATCAGCAGGGCAAGAAGAGTCAGTCCATACTTCATTTGTCATTCCTCGGTCGTGGTTAGCGGGCGCCGATGGCTGATCACAAACAGGGGTCACTACAAGATACCCGTCATGTTACCACACGATCTGGGACACGTTCGCGGCAGCCGCCGGAATGGAATAGCCGTACGGCCTAATTAACTGAACCCACCAGACGTGATGTGGAGGAAGTCTCCTACATCGGCGACAAGATCCCCTGCCTGGCCCGGCGATACAAGGCGTTTTTCCGGGTCAGCCGGATTCAGCCAGCCCCAAACAGCTCTCGAACGGGCCTGCCCTTGACAATCGGATGAGGTCGTCCGAAGCGGTCATGCACGATCGTGCTGCCGCCATAGCCGAGTGCCTGGTAGACGGTGGCGATAAAGTCGCTTACATAGACCGGCTTATCTGTCGGTTCGCCACCGATCTTGTCTGTAGCGCCATAAACCTGGCCACCGCGAATCCCGGCTCCGGCCAGCACCGTACTGTAGACATTTCCCCAGTGGTCGCGGCCCGCATTACCGTTGATCTTGGGCGTGCGACCGAATTCCCCTGTCCAGCAGACGAGCGTGTTGTCGAGCAGCCCGCGCTGGGACAGGTCTTCCAGGAGGGCAGAAAACGCACGGTCCAGCGGTGGTAACAGCAGATCCTTCATGACCTTGAAGTGCTTGGCGTGGGTATCAAAGTTTTTGGTCGAATGCAGGTGCATCCAGGGCACGGTTACAAACGACACGCCCCGCTCAATCAGCCGACGGGCAACCAGGCAGCTGCGACCGAACTTGTTGTCACCATACCGCTCAACCGTGGTCGGTTTTTCATCATCCAGCAGGAAGGCTTTCCAGACCGAGTCGGATTGAAGGATGCTCAAGGCCTGTGTGCGAGCCCGCTGATAGAGTTCCGGGGAGTCGACAGCCGAACCTGTGCGGCTACCATCCTCGACACTTTGCAGCAGTTCTGCTCGCCTGCGTAGTCGATCCAAGCCAACTCCCTTGGGAGGCAGGAAGCTGCCTGGCAGTGTCCCTGGAGTCCAGCTTTCATCGATCAGTGTGAGTGGATCGTATTCCTGTCCCAGGAAGCCGGCGTGCTGGCCTCCCCAACGGAAGTTGTTTTGGTCACCGATACGAACGGGCAGATGAACTGCACCGGGCAAGCCGTTCTTATCGTCGCGGAGCTGCCTCAGTGCGCTACCGACGCTCGGTGGATCATCTCGCGATACCTGCGGTTCACCGCGCTGCCGCGGTGCATGCTTCATGCCAGTCAGGTTATAGACAACGCCCACACCATGAGTATTGCTTTCATGCCACGTGGAGCGAATGACAGCGTACTTGTCGGCCACACGGGACATCATCGGCAGATGTTCGCAAACCTGCATATCGGGCACATTGGTGGAGATCGGCAGAAACTCTCCTCGAAACCGATCGTCGGCATCGGGCTTCATGTCGAAGGTCTCCTGCTGAGCAGGTCCCCCGGTCATGTAGAGCATGATGCAGTTCTTTTCCGAGGGGGCGCTACCGCTGGCCGCCCTGGCAACCTCAGCCTGGAAGAGGTGGTCGGCCAGCGTAATGCCACAACCCGCCAGGGCACCGGCGCGAAGAAAAGTTCTGCGTTGTAGTGACATATTCATTGGTCCAGGATTCATCGCTGCCGGGCAATATTCTACCATCTTGGCGGTGATTGACTCGAGTCCAGAGTTGTCTGGCAGGGGTAGATTGTTGATCGGCGAGCAGCGCACATGCCGACAGATAATATCACAGGGCTGTTCTGCAATAGCCGCTAAATTGGACTTTTCCCTATAATATGCGATCATAGGCGAAGTTACCTTTCGACTCGGGACTCCAAAGCGATCCATCAATATGCTATCGATTCAAGGCAATTCAAGCACTCTCTGTGACGGTCTCAGCCGCCGTGAGTTGATGCGCGTGGGAGGTCTCTCACTGCTGGGCGGAATGACCTTGCCACGACTGCTGCAGGCTGGCCCCGATCGCAACGGTCCGGCCAAGTCGGTCATCATGTTCAACTTGCTGGGTGGCCCCGCCCACATGGACATGTTTGATATGAAGCCCGACGCACCGGCCGAGGTGCGCGGCGAATTCAATCCGATCTCCACAGCGCTGCCAGGATTGCAGATCTGCGAGCACATGCCCCGGCTGGCTGGCTGGATGGATCGGGCGACACTGATTCGCACCTTCAGCCACACCTTTAACTCACACGACCCGCTCCCCTTCATGACCGGGTTTACCGACGACAAGCCCAGCGCGCAGGCAATGCCCAGCGATCCTCCCGACGTCGGCGCCATCTGCCAGTACCTCAACCTGGGCCCTGAAGATCTGCCGGGCGCCGTCTGCCTCCCCAGCTTCCCCGGCTCGGGCCAAAACGGCTACCGTCGTCGCGGACCCTACGGCGGATTCCTTGGCAAGCGTTACGACCCGCTGTTCACCACCTGCGCACCAACCTTTGATCGCGAACCGTCGCCGAACGACTATGATCCCGTCATGCCGATGGGGCAGCCGTTCCCGCCAACGCCGGCCGACCTGCCCGAGATGACAGTCAATCGACTCGATGGCCGCAACTCGCTGCTGACACAACTCGACACCGTCTTTGCGGAGGCCTCCAGGTCTCCCACCGTGGACACGATGGACCAGGTCAAACAAAAGGCCTTCTCCATCCTGACCTCAGGGCGCACTCGCGATGCCTTTGACCTGGACCGCGAGACCGACGACACACGCGATCGATACGGCCGGAACATGGTTGGCTCCAGCCTCTTGATCGCCCGCCGCCTGGTCGAAGTCGGGGTGCCATTTGTCAGCGTGCACCAGGAAATTTTCGATCACTATGGGCATGCTTACGACATGCACCAGAACAACTTCAAAATGCTCAAGGACTTCAACCTGCCACTGCTGGACCAAGTCATCCCGGCACTCCTTGAAGATCTGCAAGCCAATGGCCTGTTCGATTCCACCCTCGTCGTCGTGATGGGCGAAATGGGACGAACTCCCAAGATCAATGGAAACGCCGGCCGCGATCACTGGCCGCAATGCGGCTTTAGCCTGCTGTTCGGCGGCGGAACCAGGCAAGGCTATGTACATGGCAGCACCGATAAGATCGGCGCCTGGCCGACCAGCCACCCGGTCTCACCTGCCGATTTCATCGCCACCGTCTACTCGCTGCTCGGTATCGACCCGCACATGACCGTCGCCGATCGGGCTGGCCGGCCGATCTCGATTGCCCATGGCGGCGAACCGGTCTCGGCACTCATTGCCTGATACGATTGACGAGACGTCCGCTGGATATCGATCCCGGCGAACTCCGCCACTGTCGGCTACAGCAACACACTTCTCTCGCGACAGCTGGCAGTCCGCATGACTCAACTCATGTCATTCCTTGATGATCATGCCGACCAGCTGATCGACTTCACCAGCAGGCTGGTCGCCACACCGAGCCCCAACCTGCCGGGTGATGAACGCGCCGTTGCCAACGTCGTCACTGAAGAGCTACAGCGACTTGGGCTGAATGGCGCTGAGGTTGTCAGCAAGGATCCGCATCGTCCCAACATCCTCTTTCGACTCAAGGGTACTGAACCCGGCCCCACTTTGATGTATTGCGGACACAGTGACACCAAGCCGGTCGGTGACCCCAGTAACTGGAATACAGATCCATTCACGCCGACCATTCTGGATGGAAAAATGTATGGCCTGGGCACAACAGATATGAAAGCTGCCGTGGCCGCGATGGTCTACGCAACCGCGGCAGTCGCACAGACTCAGGACAGGCGTGCTGGTGACTTGCTGCTGGTCATCAACGCCGACGAAGAGCGCACGATGGACTACGGCTCCGGCTTCCTGGCTGAGGAATATGGAATCCAGGCGGATGTGGCGCTGCTGGGAGAACCGAGTGGCATCGACGGCCCGGAATTTGAATTTCTTCATATCGTCTCACGCGGACTCAGTTGCTTTACCATCCGCGTGCAGGGGACGCAGATGCATAGCAGCCTGACCGACCGGCTACCGTCGGAAAACGCCAATCTGCTGCTGGCCCGTCTGTTGCATTGGTTGCAGAGCGAACTGAAGTTGAGTTACCAGCCGCACCCTCTATGCCCTTCACCCACGATCAACCTGGCGGTCAAACTGGACGGCGGCGTCGGCTATGGAGTCTGCCCAGGGGTGGCGGAATTCCAATCGGATATTCGCACCCTGCCAGGCATGACGCGGGATCAACTGGAGGCGGATGTCCAACGCTGCTTGGACTCCTTTCGCCAGCAGAATCCATCGGCGCAGATCGCCTTTGAATTTGAAAAGCCGCCGCTCGACTGGTTCCCGCCAACAGAAGTGCCGCCCGATCACCCGTTGATCGAGGTCCTGCTGCACGCGGCCGACGCTGTGCTTGGTTTTCGGCCCCAGATCAGCGCTTTTCCTGGCGGTTCCGACGCCAAAAATTTTCAGGCGGTTGCCGGCATACCGACCATCCCCAGTTTCGGACCTGGTTGGCTACCTCTGGCCCACGGTCCAAATGAATGCGTTGGCGTCGATGCTATCGTCCAGGCAGCCAGGATCTACGCACTGACGGCAGCTCGCTACCTGGCATAAAAAGGCGGCAGGCGCGTGGCAGGACCCCAGTCAGCTTGCCATCATTACGGTTGGACAGCATCGTTTCAGCTAAGCTGAGGGCGGCGTCCCATCCCCTCACAACACATGCCCGCGAGGATTGTCATGCATCGTTCGGTCATTCTCCGCCAGACGCTCCTGGCCTGGCTGCTGGTCAGTGGCGTTTTCACCAGCGTGGCCAGACCACTGGCTGCCGAGGACGCAAATCGACTGACTTACCTTGATTCCTTCCTCGATCCGTACTACGTCTCCGGCGAGTTCCCCAAGCTGACGACTCCTCAGTGGGTCGGTGAGCCCGGCGTTGAAGCGGTCATCGTGCTCGCCATTGATGACATGCGTAACACGGCCACGTACGAGGCCTACCTGCGCCCGATCCTTGACCGACTCAAACAGATAGACGGCCGGGCCCCTGTCAGCATCATGACAAACCAGGTCCCAGCCACTGATCCCCGGCTGGCTGGGTGGCTCAAGGAGGGACTGAACTTTGATGTCCATACCATCGATCATCCCTGTCCTTTGCTGCAAAAGAGCGACTTTCCACAAGCTCAACGCACCTACCACAACTGCGTCGACCTTCTGGCGAGCATTCCAGGCAATCGCCCCGTCGCCTTCCGGATGCCCTGTTGCGATTCGCTCAACACACCAAGTCCACGGTTCTGGACGGAGATCTTCAGCCACAGCACCCAGCAAGGGCATTTCCTTACGATCGATAGCTCGGTCTTTAATGTCATCACACCGCGTGATCTCAGCCTGCCTCGCGAGTGGGTCATCCGGCCTGACGGCCGCGAGAGATTCTCGCACTACATACCATTTCCATCGTTCGTCAATACGATCGACGATTATCCCTACCCTTACTTAATTGGCCGTACCTGCTGGGAATTCCCCTGCGTGGTACCGAGCGACTGGGCTGCGCAGCATGTGCAGAAGCCAAACAATCCTGACACTGTGCGCGACATGAAGATCGCGCTGGATGTGGTTGTCAAGAAACAGGGCGTCTACAACCTCGTCTTTCATCCCCATGGCTGGATTCGAAGCGCCCAGGTCATCGAGATCATCGACCATGCCGTTGCCCGTTATGGCAACAAGGTCAAGTTCCTCAACTTCCGCGAAGCAGCCGAACGACTACAAAAGCACCTGCTGCTTGACCAACCGTTGCGGGCCGAAGATGGATCAGAGAACGGTGTACGACTGCTCGATATCAACCAGGACGGATACCTTGATCTCCTGATCGCCAATAACCAGGTCCAGCAGACGCGTATCTGGTCGCCGGCCGAGAAAAAGTGGCAGGATTCTCCCTTCCCCACCGACCTGCGTGGGCCAGCGACACGATTTGGCATTCAGGATGAGGATCTTGTGGCGATTCGATTGACCGACACTGAAAGGCAGGGTTGGTCATGGCAGGACAACGCCTGGTCGGTTGACCCGGCACTCACGCGGGGACTCGAACAGATATTCACCGCGCAGTCCGGTGTCGACCAGGGCTTTCGCTTGCGGGATACAAATGGTGACGGCAGATCGGAAGTGATTGTTGCAAACGAGGACTCACAACAGATCTTCCAGTGGTCCGACACAGGTTGGGTGGCGGCCAGTTTAAGCTGGCCGACCGCTGCCTGGATTGTAGATAACGAGGGACGCGACGCTGGCCTGCGTTTTGTCGATGTGGATGAGGACGGTTTCGATGACCTGCTGTTCTCCAATGAGCAACGCTACTCGCTCACCCTCTGGAACGGCAATACGGCCGGCAAGACCAAGGCAGGATGGTCGATCGAGGCACTCGCCTCAACACGAGAAGCCGGAGATGCGATCCCGATGGTTTCACGACAGGGGACCAACAATGGCGCCTGGTTCCACTCCAGCCACATCTGGGTTCAGAACGAGGATACCGCCCAGCTTGCTGACCTTGTGGAGCGACGGTCCTTTCTTCAGCTGCTGGAACCGTTGCATGGGGACATGCCACCCGCCAAGTCACCAGCTCAGGCCCTGCGAACAATGCGTGTGCCAGCTGCGTTCAAGATCGAACTTGTGGCGTCAGAACCGCTGGTCAATGACCCCATCGGTTTTGACTGGGGCATCGACGGTTCGCTCTGGGTAGTGGAAATGGGCGACTACCCACTAGGCTCGGACGGCATGGGGTCAGGCGGTGGCCGGGTCAAACATCTGATCGATACCGACGGCGATGGCAGCTATGACCAGGCCGACCTGTTCCTCGACAAGATTCCCTTCCCCACCGGAATCAAGGTTTTTGGCGGAGGGATACTGGTCAGCACCGCTCCCGACGTCTTCTATGCGGAAGATACGGATGGCGATGGCAAGGCGGATCGGCACGAGATACTCTATTCCGGTTTCGCTGAGGGCAACCAACAGCACCGCGTGAACGGCCTGCGCTGGGGGCTGGACAACTGGCTGTACCTCGCCAATGGCGATAGCGGAGGACGCATTCACTCCATCAGGACAGACGAGACGCTCTCGATCAGCGGTCGTGACCTGCGGATTCGGCCGGATTCGGGTGCCATGGACGCCGTCTCGGGTCCCACGCAATTCGGCCGCAACCGGGACGACTGGGGAAACTGGTTCGGCGGTAACAACAGCAACCCGATGTGGCACTACGTGCTGGAAGATTATGTCCTGCGACGGAATCCCCATGTGGCAGCACCACCGATTCGCAAGCAGGTCGCCGATCAGCCGGGTGCTGCACCGGTCTTTCCGACCAGTCGGACGCTCACCAGGTTCAACGACTTTGATCGAGCTAATCGGTTTACCTCGGCATGCAGCCCGATCGTCTACCGTGACAGTTTCCTGCAGGAGTTGGTTGGGCAGGCTTTCGTCTGCGAACCGGTACACAATCTTGTGCACCGCCATGTAATGCGGCGCGACGGTGTCTCCTTCGCGAGCAGCCGAGTTGCCACGGAGGAACAATCGGAATTCCTTACATCAAGCGATAACTGGTTTCGACCCACGATGATTCGGACCGGACCGGACGGCGCCCTCTGGATCGCCGATATGTACCGCATGGTGATCGAACACCCCAAATGGATTCCGGCCAACTGGCAACGTCAGCTTGATCTCCGTGCCGGCCACGACCGGGGCCGCATCTACCGAATTACACGCCTGGATGACCAGCGGACGCCAGCAGCAGCGGCCACGTTCGATGATCAGGATTCAATGACGCTTCTCAAGCAGCTGCAAAGCACCAGTGGCTGGCGCCGCGACACCGCTCAGGAGATGTTAGTACGCAGAAACGACCCTGAAACTATCGCCCCACTGCAGCTGATTGCAATCACCTCCAGCACGCCGCTCGGCCGGCTGCATGCCCTCTGTACGCTTGATGGGATGGGCAGCCTGAAATCCGACATCCTCGCCACGGCACTTCGCGACAAGCATGCGGGAGTCAGGAGACATGCTGTACGACTGGCAAGCCAGTTCGATGACGACGAGATTCAGCGTCTTGTCACCAGCTTGTCAGCTTCGGAAGCTGACGCCCCAGTTCAAATGCAGATTGCGATCACGCTAGGCCACTTTGATTCCCCACTGGCAGGCCAGGCTCTCGGCCGGATGGCCGTCGAGCATGCCGAGCAGACGTATCTCTATGCGGCCTGTGTCAGCTCGATCCAGGAAGACAATCTGGCGGATGTCATGCAGGGAGCGCTGGCAGGTGACGAGGCGCCACCGGGGCAACTGCTGGAAGATCTACTGGCGATTTCCGCTGCGGTCGGCAACCAGGGTATCGTCAGCACCCTGCTGGTCAACTGGACCGCCAAGGCGCCCTACGAGCCATGGCAAATTCGAGCTGTGGCCACCACGCTTTCCAGCCTGCAGCAAAGGAAGCGTCCCACCAAACAGCTACTTAATAACGACGCCTTGGCTGGTATCCAGCAGATGATTCAGCAATTACAGACCGACGTCATGGACGCCGAATTGCCGCTGGAAAGCCGCCGTGAGATGATCGGCCTGCTGGCGTTTGCCAATCCTGACAATAGTTCTGTGGTCGCGATCCTGGAGGAACTTCTTAAGCCACAACGAGCACTTGAATTACAATCGGCCGCCATCACAGCGACTCTGGCTTATCACACCGACGGTGCAACTCGCCTTCTGAAGCAATGGGCTTCAATATCGCCGACCTTACGAACTCAGTTGGTCAACGAGCTGATATTGGATCCACAACAGGCGATTCAGCTACTGCAGTCGATCGAACAGGGTCTCCTTCCGGCCGGCCACCTGGATGCTCGGCAGCGCCAGCAACTGTCTGGACACATGGACAAGTCGATTGCCACGCTGGCGGCCAGGATTCTTGCCACGTCCGGTCAGAGTGACCGAGGCAAGGTCCTGGCGGCCCATCGGCCGGTCTTGACGTTGGCCGGCGATGCGGAACGGGGCCGTCTGCTCTATCGAAAGAACTGCGCCACCTGCCATCGCCTGGATGACTTCGGCACCACACTGGGCCCCGACCTGGCAGCTCTCAAGGTGCGGACGCCGCAGGCGCTGTTAACAGCCATGCTGGACCCCAACCAGGCTGTCGAGGTGAAATTTCTGGAATACATCGCCTTGACGACTGACGGGCGACAGCCGTCGGGCATTCTGTCGCGCGAAACAACCACCGACATCACCTTGCAGGCTCCCGAGGGCAAGCAATTCGTCATTCTTCGCAAGGACATCGACCTGCTTCGCACAACCGGCAAATCGTTGATGCCGGATGGTATTGAGAAGGACCTTTCGCACCAGGACCTGGCGGACCTGATCCGCTACCTGCAAGGCCAGGGGCCACCGCCCAAGTCTTTTCCGGGAAACACTCCGGCACTGGTACGGCCGCATACAGATTCCGGCACGCTGGAATTGACTGCCAGTGTGGCCCGGATTTATGGCCGTGAGATTCGTTTTGAGGGCCAGTATGGCAACCTCGGCTTCTGGGGCAGTGACGTGGACCGGGCAGAGTGGACTGTGGAGCTGCCGAAGGCGGGCGAGTATGAAGTCCGGCTCGACTTTGCCTGTGCCGCAGGCGTGGCTGGCGATAGTTTCATCCTGCAACACGGTCGCGGCACGCTCAAGGGCACCGTGCCATCCACCGGCACGTGGGACAAGTATGAGAAGAAACTGGTTGGCAAGATCCAGCTACCCACAGGATCGAGTGAGTTCGTTTTCCGCTCGGATGGACCACCCCACGGCTACCTGATCGATCTACGCGCCATAATCCTCACGCCAATTCCCTGACGTCGATTACCTGTTCCTTGGTCCGCTCAACGCCGCTGAGCATCCTTAATTCGATGAGTTCGAGCTAGGCAATAATTTCTCTGATCGCTTTGCCATGGTCGATATCCAGCCGCTTCCGGCCTGGAACTTCCAATTTACGAGAATCCAGCCCCAGCTGGTGCAGAATGGTGGCGTGCACATCGGTGACATAATGGCGGTCCTCCACAGCATGAAAGCCGATCTCATCAGTCGCTCCGTGCACCAGTCCACCCTTGAGCCCACCACCTGCCATCCAGACGCTGAAGCCAAAAATATGATGGTCACGGCCATCGGACCCCTGCGAGCCAGGTGTGCGGCCAAATTCACTGGCAAATACCACCAGCGTCTGATCCAGCATCCCACGACGCTGGAGGTCTTCAAGCAACCCGCCAATAGGCTGATCAACAGCCATCGCATTCGTCGCATGGTTCTTCTTTAGTGCGCCATGGGCATCCCAGCTGCCGGCGCCGCCCGCACCGTGCTGTACCTGGACAAAGCGAACACCGCGTTCGACCAATCGCCGGGCCGCCAGCAACTGCATGCCAAAGTTCTTGGTGGGCGCATGATCCATCCCATACAACGATTTGGTCTCCGCCGTCTCCTGTGAGAAATCCACAACTTCGGGCACCGACTTCTGCATCCGAAATGCCAACTCGTATGATGCAATCCTCGCTGCCAAGGCTGGGTCATCAGGGTACTCTGCGGCCCGCAGAACATTCAGCCGCTTGATCAGGCTGCGACCGAGCTGGCGTGCTTCGGCTGACACCGGCTGGCCAGGCCGACTGAAATCAAGCGGATTTGACGGATCGACTCGCAACGGCACGGCATCGTACGCTGGACCAAGATAGTGGCCGTCTCGCTTGTTCCAATACTCGCGGTTACCAATGTTGACGAATTGCGGCAGGTTGTCATTCAGTGATCCGAGGCCGTAGTCGACCCAGGCGCCCAGCGTGGGAAAGTCGCCATCGTTGCGGTGACGACCGGAATGGAATTGCGTTTGTGCGCCGTGGTTACTATCCGTGGTCCACATCGACCGAATTATTGCCAGCTTGTCCACGTTGCGGGCAAGATGTGGAAACCAGTCACTGATCTCTATGCCACTTTCACCATGTTTCGAAAATCCACTTTGCAGCGGGTACAGCTTATTGCGCTGATTGCCATTGGCATCTGGCACGACGAGGCGCTCAAGTGCCAGCTTGTCGGGATTCTGTACGTCCGCGAAGGGCGTATCGGCGATCGTCTTTCCAGCATACTTGTTGAGCATCGGCTTGGGATCGAAAGATTCAACCTGGCTGACACCACCGTTCATGAACAACCAGATCACATTTTGTGCCTTGGGCGTAAAATGCGGTCGGCCATCCGGAGGCGACCAGTTGCCGTCGTGTGCCAGACCGTCGCGATGCAACATCGCCGCCAGCGCCAGCGAAGCACACCCCATACTGCCACCAGCCAGAAAACCGCGGCGCGTCTCAACTCGAGAGGATCGCAGCTCTTGCTTTTCCGACGAGTGGCAGAGAGCGGGAGGATCGACGGTCAGTTGTTCAGGTCTTTTATCTGCCATGTGTTTCTCAGCGTTCCGGCGGTTCCAGATCTTCATCAGCGAATCGTCACAAAATCATTATGGTTCAACAGAGTCCAAGCCAGGTTGCTACGGGCCGTCTGCTCCGTTGCCTCAGGCAATGCACGCCAGGCGGAGAGTGCTTCGGCGCAGGCAGCCCGCTCGTCCGCATTCGGTTCCATCCCCAACAGGACAATGAATGCGCGGCTAATAAACTCATCGTCAGCACCGGCGCCACGCGATAGTCGCTGGGCGATCTGGGCCGACGCTTCCAGGACCAACCTGCTATTCGTCAGCGCCAGCGCCTGTTGAGGCACGATACTTTGTTCTCGACGGTAACAGTCCGTCACCACGGCCTCGTCAAACATTGTCAGGAAAAGATTGCGGCTATTGTTGGAGTGGAAGAAGTAAAGACTGCGTCGCTTCGATGCCTCCTGTTGTGGCGGCAGTATCGGCGGCCCCCCCATCTGCAGATCCAGCGTGCCAGCTAGCGAGAGCAGCGAATCCCGCACGGCCTGGGATTCCAGCGCAATCGAAACACGCCGCCAGTAATACTTGTTCTCCGGATCCTTGGCCAGGCTCTCTTCTGCCCCCAGTTTGGACGAACTCATTCGATAAGCAGCAGACGTGACGATCACCCGGTGCAGGTGCTTCATGCTCCAGCCGTTTTCCATCAACTCAGCCGCCAGCCAATCCAGCACGTCAGGATGGGTGGGCCGATCGCCATGGCGACCGAAATCGAACATAGTTCCCACCAGCGGCTGGCCCATGTGCCTCAGCCAAATGTGATTTGCGGCCACTCTCGCTGTGAGTGGGTTACGGTGATCGGTGATCCAGCGTGCCAGGGCCGTTCGCCGTCCACTGCTGGTGGCTGGAAAGTCGACCTCTGGATCGTCCGCTCGGGACTCGGTAAACCGTGTCGCTGACCATTCTGCCCCCACAAAGGCGGTGATCGTTGCCTGCTCACCAATCGGCTGCTTTAATTGTTCCTCTGCCTTAGTCACGTTTGCCCTGGCAGCGTCGACTTGCTTTTGCACGGCAGGTTTCTTGTCGGCCAGAGCCTCAGCAAGGTTCATTTCGGCAGCCGCCAGGCCACGCTCTGCCTGCAATAAAGCCAGCTTGTGCTGGGACCGAATCGCAGCCTCCCGACTGGCCGCCTGTTCTTCCGCAGCAGCATCCGACCAGTTGTCCCGCCAGGCGGCGGCCCGCTTGATCAGGCTTTCATGCTGGCTAACCGCAATGGCAAGATCCAGCTCGGCAAGACCAAGCATCCCCTCTGCTTTCACTACAGCAGCCCGGGCAGCATCCAATGTCGCCGGTCCGCCAGGCGGTTTTCCACTTGGCTGGACGAGTGCGACTTGAGGATCCAGTGCCTTCAAAGTGAACTCGTGAAACGTGGGCAAGACGTCGAACGTCGTCAGCTGGATTGCTCCCTCGGTACGCTTGATGGGAGTTTTCCAGGCGACGACAAGTTGATCATTCAGATAGGCATTGATCAGTGGACCTCGAACCAGGACCCTAAGCGTGTACTCCCTATTCAATTCGATTGGCAATAATCTCCTGCCGGCCTCTGGGTAATTCCATTTGCCATTGGCGCGATAGGAGGCATGGACCTTGCTGCCGCCGGCATAGGCGCTCACGTAAACCTGTTGTTCCTGCTCACTGGCCTTGAAATCCAGACTGGGGTCCATCTGTGTGGAATCAAATCCGAGCCCCACGCTGCGCCACATGCTGCCACCACGGATGGTGAAGCGGAGGCTGGCCTCGAAGTCACCTGGCGGAGTAGCACGCAATCGCAGGGCAGCACGCTTGGCGCCGTCCATCTGTTGCTGCAACTGGCCGGGTTCGTGGACCCATTTACCACCAAAAAGTTGCCAGCGCTGTTTGTCCAACGTCTCAAATTTGTCGTGCACAAGGAACACACCAGGTTTACCATCCGGCTGCGGCTCTGTTTCCTTGGCCCCGGCGGCCATTTTTTCTGCCACCTGCTGGGCAGCAGCCAGGCTCTTCTTTACCGACTCGAGGGCTCGTTCAACTTTCGCCAGGTTCTTCTGCGATGAGGCCAGTTGGTTTTCCACGACCCATGATCGCCGCTCTGGCTGCCAGGCCGCTGCCGGAAGGTCCACCGCTGTGATCTCAAGTTCGCCGAAAGCCAACAGGTCTGGTACGCCGGGCGTGATCACGGTCGATTCATCGGGATGTTTTTCGTTTCCCCGGATGAACAACTGGGTGCGGGCATCAAGGACACCATCAAAGGCCCGCGGTATCCCATCGTTGGCAACGTCGGTTACACCCGGCAGGACGTCGGTTCTCACATGGTAGGGTTCGAAGAAAGCTCGAAATCGGTAGAAGTCGGCCTGCGGAATAGGGTCAAACTTGTGGTCGTGACATTTGCAGCAGTTGAAGGTGAGACCAAGAAAGCCCTTGCCAACATGTTCGACTGTTTCATTCATCCACTGATTCCGATTGAACAGGAACCAGTTGCGAGCCAGGTAGCCACTGCCGCGAAGCTTGTCGAGGTCATTCGGGTAGAGCTCATCGGCGGCCAGCATCTGACGGACCATTTCATCGTACGGCAGATCGTCATTAATTGACTCGACGATCCAATCCCGCCAGTGCCAGATGTGCTTCTGGCTGTTCCGCAACTGCTGCCCTAATCCCCACCATTCGCTATATCGCCAGACATCCATCCAGTGCCGACCCCAGCGTTCGCCATGCCTGGCGTCCTTAAGCAGCCTCTCAACGACCTGTTCGTAGGCGTCCGGCGAATCATCCTGGCGGAAAGCCGCAATCTCTCCCAGGCTGGGTGGCACACCCAACAGGTCGAGATACAGCCGTCGCAGCTGGATCAATTTCGATGCGGCAGGCTGAGGCGCGACAGCATGCCGCTCACGACGGGCTTCCAGCAGGGCATCGATTGGGTTGTTGAAGGTACTGCTGGGGACGTTGGGTCGGCGGACCTGTTGAAAGGACCAGTGCTGGCGAGGATCCTGCTCGGCAACCTCAGCGGCCGGCGAGGCAGCTCCACCGTCAATCCAGCGACGAATCGCCAGAACCTGGGACGGCTCAAGTGGTTCGCCCTCCGGTGGCATCCGCACGTCCGGATCGTCCGACGAGATCCGCGCCAGCAACTCACCGTTGTCGATAACCCCAGCTTTCCTGATCGATTCGGCCGTGTCGAGTCGCATATCCGACTCCTGCTTGAGCACACCGTGACATGCGTAGCAGCGGGCGCGCAAGAGTGGCTTGATCTGTTGCAGATAGACCTGCGAGTCTTGTCCAGGTACTTGATCTGCCAATCCAAGCAGCAGCGCAAGCAGCAGTAGGGCCATACGATTCTTCACAGCTTCAATTCATCCTGGCATGTCAGTCGATTGATATCGCTTCATTTTAGCGTTAACCCGTGGACCGTCGCTATCGAAACAACATACTTGCCGACCGTTGACAATCAGCAACTGTGCTATCATACCGTTTTGGGGGTGGCCGCAACGGATACGCCAGGTACGTCGCTGGTTGAAAAGCATCTGATCACATCTTTCACACCAGAACTTCTCTCATGACCCGCTTCCACCTGATCCTGTTCGTATTACTATCCTGCACAGGATTGGCAGACGCTGCGGATTGGCCGCAATTCCGGGGCGTTAACAGCGGGGGAATCGCTGACGACTCTCCCATCCCCACAGAATTTGCTCCGGGCAAGAATGAGCTCTGGAATCTCCGACTCGATCCAGGACATTCCTCACCCTGCATTGTCGGCGATCTGATCTTCCTTACGACGTTCCTGGCCGAGAAGAACGAATTGGCGGTCATTTGCGTGGATAGAAAGTCCGGCCAGCAGCGGTGGCGACATGCGGTCAGGGTGAAAGCCGTCGAGAAAGGGCACCCTTCCTTTAATCCTGCCAGTAGCACTCCCGCCTCAGACGGTGAACGAGTGGTGGCATATTTCGGCTCTTATGGCTTGATCTGCCTCGATCTTGCCGGCAACAGGCTGTGGGAGATCAAGCTGCCCCTGACGAAATCCTATGCAGGCAATGCGACGTCACCGATCATCGTCGCTGATCGGGTGATCCTCTATCGGGGCAATTACGTCGACCACTACCTGCTTGCCCTGGACAAGCTGACCGGTCAGCAACTGTGGAAAGTTCCTCAACCTGAACGCTTCACCTCGAACATGGCCTGCACAGCATGTCCGATTGTGGCTGGCGACATGTTAATCGTGCACTCGGCATGGTCGGTGAAAGCGTTCGAGCTTACCAGCGGCAAGCGGAGATGGTACCTCGGCTGCTTCACCACTGCGACCAGCACACCGGTACTGGCTGGAGACGAGGTGATTGTTGCCAGCTGGAACCAAACCGGAGAGACGTCCCTAACACCCGCATTTCCAAGTTTCGCGAAACTGGTAGCTGAGAACGACAAGAACAAGGACCGGCTGATCAGTGTCAGTGAATTGCCCCGGCTGATGTACTTCCATCGCTCCGAAGGAACGGAGGCGCCTCAAAACGGTTCCCCGCTCCGATTCTCACAAGCCGATGCAAACAAGAACGGTACGATTACTGAACCGGAATGGGATCAGCTATTGGCGCGGGTCACTGACACTCGAGCAGATCATATTGAGCATGGCATGCTGGGTATTCCACTCAACAGCAGGGGCACACTGAAAGCGGAACAGGTCCGCAGGCTGGAACAGAACAGCATTCCTGAAGTCCCCTCGCCGCTTTACCACGACGGCTATATTTACTTCGTCAAGAACGGTGGCGTCCTCAGTTGCCTGGAACTGGAGACCGGCAAACGCGTATACCGCATCAGGACACGAGGGACGGGTACGCACTATGCTTCGCCGATCATTGCCGGTGGCATGCTGATTTCAACCGCAGGCAACGGCCGCATCAGCCTCTTGAGCCTGGGGCCAGAGCCACAAGTACTTGCCAGCAACGATATGGGCGACGAGGTCTATGCAACTCCCGCCGCTGTGGACGGTGTGCTTTATGTACGCACCCACAGCCGGCTGTATGCCTTTGGGGCAGACCACTGATCCAGTCGAAAACAAGGCAACTCGGCAGCCTACTGCTCGTTAAGTGGCACCGCGTCCTCAGCAGAGGCACTGAGGTGGTGCGCCGGGTGGCGGGTCAATTCCAGCAGCGTCCAGCGACTCCAGCGACGCTCCGTCTGCCAGGCATGCATTTCCGTCTGACGTTCGTCAGGCTCCCGTCGCAGGCCATAGTGGCGAATATAGTTGACGTATTCCAGCAAGATTATGCTGACCAGCGCCTGGCCACAAAAGGCAATAGCCACCCATTGTCCGAGCACGTACCCGACACAGAGGACCACGGCAACTTCCAGCAGAAGCCAGCGCTGGCCGGCCAGGTTTCCAGCCAGCACTGCCATTGGCAGTAGGAAGCCGCAGAGGTGCCAAGCCCAGGATTCTGGCTAGAGCTGGTTATCGTTCTTCATCCTGGATGTTCCAGCGGCACGGCACAATGATACTTCGATGCATGCCGTGGGCCGGCTCTCACTTGCCCAGCTCCTGCGGGATCGAGCCATTGCCGGTTGGCTTGCCAGCCAGCACCCAGGAGAGGTTAAATCGTGCGACTGTCGAACCACCTTCGGGTCCGCCCTCAAAGTTCAAGTAGATCCAGCCTTCCGTCTTCGTGCCGGGGCGACCGGACGTGAGCGAAGAGTAGGCATGCCGGCCTTCATAGACAAGTCGCTTGACCGGCCAGCACCTGCCGCCGTCAAAGCTGGCCCAGACGGTGCCGTGGTCGCGACCGCTGGCGCTATCACAGTTGCTGTAAATCAGGATATCCCGGCCGGCCACGGCCAAGCGAGTCAGGCCGCCCATGCAGCCATAGTTGGTGTTTTGCGGTCCATCGGGCAGCGTGGCGCAGAAGGCGAGTTGAGTCCAGTTGACGCCACCATCCTTGCTGATGGCCGTCCACCGCCTCAGTGGACTTTCACCCTCCGGCGCCCAGTGCCGCCGTGAGTTGTAATAGATTGTACCGTCCGACAATTCTGCCAGCGTCGCTTCACCTGTCCCATTCGCTGGAAACGGTTCACTTGTCTGCCATGTCTTGCCACCATCGTCACTGAAAACAGCGTTCGTGACGTGGTCGGGCCAGCGAGCGCGTTCATTCTTGCCGGCATAAAACCTGGAGGGTCGGATCAAACGTCCCTTATGTGGTCCATGACGCAGCGTGATTCCATGTTCATTCATATGCATCGATGGCATGTTGCCATTCGAGTCGGGCTTGATCGTCACTTCCTGTTCGGTCCAGGTCTTGCCATCATCCTGGCTGCGAAAGATATGCAGCGGGGCAGGGGGATGGTGATCTTCGACAAAGGCCAATACATCGCCACTGGTCTCATCCACTGTCAGGCCGCCACTCTGAAAGCCCGGTTTGAGGATCGTGATTGGCTCACCCCAGGTTTTACCGCCATCCTCGCTGCGCCTGGCCCGTACCGAACTCGTTCCCCAGGTGGCAACCAGCGTACCCTTCGTCGTGACGACGATATTGGGAAACCGCTCGCCCTTGAAGATCGTGCTGATCTCAAGTTCCGCTGCCGCCAGGAACGGCCTGACGGGTCCCTCCAGGGGTCCTTCTGCCGTCACGCGGTCGGCCAGCAGGGAAATGGAGGCGAGCCAGAGAATTGTCTGTGTTATAATGCGGTTCATAACGTTGCGGTCTTTGTCTTGAGGAACACGAGGTCAACGGTTCAGCTCGCTACCACACTCGGCAACTCTGCTAAGCCGACATGATAACCCATTGTGCAGCTGATGTTTCATTTCACCCCTTAACGACCTGCCAGGCATTTCCCCCCATGCCCGTCCGCTCCACCAGCATCGACCGCCGACGGCTGCTTCAGCAAGGCAGTTGCGGGCTACTGGGGCTCAACCTGGGAGGCCTGATGTGGGCTCGCCAGCTGGCTGCCGCAGATCCACCGCCGACCGTGGCGCCACCCAGCATCCGCTCCTGCATCGTGATCTTCTACTATGGTGGCCCCAGCCACCTCGACACGTTTGATATGAAGCCGGACGCCCCGGCTGAAATTCGCGGCGAATTCAAGTCGATCGCAACATCGGTTCCCGGCATCCGGATCAGCGAGCACTTGCCACATACGTCCAAGCTGATGCATCACGTGGCGGTTATCCGCAGTATGCACCATACAAACCGACTGCATGATTCCGCTTCTACGGAATCCCTGACAGGACGTCAGTCGCCCGTCGGCGACAGGGAAGAGTTCGCTCCGATACCCCAGTTCTATCCATGCCACGGAGCCACTATTAGCTACATGCGGCGCGAGCAGCAGATTGACGTGCCGCACGCCGCTCTGCCATGGGTCTTTCATAACGTCGTCGATACGCCCTGCCAGGGGGGTGGTTTCCTGGGTGCGAGCTACGACCCATTTCAAATCAACGGGGATGCAGCAGAGATCGATTACCAGGCGGCGATGTTCACACGGCCCGCCGATATATCGATCGAGAGACTTCGCCAGCGGCGTGCGCTGGCCGAAAAGTTGGCCAGCAACCCGGCCCTCGACCGCTTACCCAAATCGCAACAGCTTAAAGCGCTGTATGGCAAGGCGATCGAGCTGATGCAGTCGGAGGAGGTGGCCAAGGCGTTGCGGATCGACGATGAGTCGGTCGCGACACGTGAAACATACGGCATGTACTCGGACAAGGTAGCTGAGGGAGTTCGCCAGGTGGCTGGTCATCGCTTGCGCGGCCAGAACGTGCTACTGGCCCGACGTCTGGTGGAAGCGGGCGTACCGTTCGTCAACGTCTACGATTTCCGCCAGCAGGGCCAAAACTGGGATTCGCATGCCGACAATTTTGCCGAGCACAAGAATCGCCTGTTACCACCGGCAGACAAGGCCTACGGTGCCTTGATCGAAGACCTTCAGGAACGCGGCTTACTGGAGTCAACACTGGTCGTCGCTCTTGGTGAATTTGGCCGCACGCCGAAAATCAATGGAAACGCCGGTCGCGACCACTGGCCGGACTGTTACAGCATCACACTGGCCGGCGGTGGCATTCAAGGCGGCCAGTTGTTCGGTGAGAGTGACCGCCATGGAGCGTATCCAGTACTGGATGCCGTCACCCCGGCCGACCTGGCAGCCACCATTTACTGGCGATTTGGGATCAATCATCGCGCCGAAATTCATGATCGCAGCGGCCGACCTCACCGCCTGGCCGATGGCCGGCCACTCAAAGAGCTGTTCGGCTAGCCTGCCGCTTAGCTTCTGGACTACGTCACATCTGACAGCTCACCAGTGCTGTCTGCAAATTGTCCTACCGGCACACCCAGTCGGTCGAGGATAGTGACAAACAGGTTGGAGAGCGGGAGGTCATCCTTGTACCGCAAGTACTGGCCATGCTTCAGCCCCAAGTCCCCTCCGCCGGCCAACAGCAGTGGATAATTCCGATTGTTGTGCGTGCGGCTATTACTGCTGCCATAGAAGACAATCGTGCGATCCAGCAAACTTCCGTCAGCTTCGCTGGTCGTGGCGAGCTTGTTGAGGAAGTAGGCGAATTGCTCTGTCAGGAACTGGTCGAATCGCCCCAGTCGTTCGTATCCACCCTTCTTACCGGCACCATGAGCCAGCCCATGCCAGTTTCCTTGCAACCCAATACAGGCTGGAAATGCGTTTGCGATGGTCGTAGCGCCAGCCACCTGACCGATCATGTAGGTAGCCACACGAGTCGAGTCGGTTTGGAAGGCGAGGTACATCAGGTCATACATCGACTGGATGTACTCCCGCGGCGCGTCCTGTGACACCTCGACGTTAACGGCGTCTTCGGCAACTTCGGGTTTGGGTATATCCAGCCACCGCTGGGACCTTTCCACCCTCTGCTCAATTTCTCGTACGGATGCGAGGTACTCCGCCATCTTCTGCTGATCGTGCCGGCCCAGCCTGTTTTTCAAGCTGCGGGAATGCTCCAGCACCAGGTCAAGCACGCTGCCGGAGTTGACCAAGCGGATTCTCTCTGCTGCGGTATCGTCGTCTCCGGCTCCAAACAGCCTGTCAAAGATCTGGCGAGGACTCGACAGTGCAGGGACCGGTCGTCCCTCACGAGAGAATGATATCGTGGTACTTCGTGTCGGTTCGCCAACCCCGCCATCACTGGACATCACGAGTGACGGAAAGCGAGTCTGGTCACCAAACTGCAGGGCAGCGTATTGATCAAGCGAAATCGAATTGCCGAAATGGCTACCATCAAAACGGGCGCCAGTCAGGAAGATATCTCCTGTGTCATGGCCGCCCATCTTGTGACCATTAAGGTGCGAAATACCACCCATCACGGTCAATTGATTCTTGAGTGATTCGAGCGGCTTGAGCACGTTTCGAAAACGGTAGTCGCGACCTGCGCCTTCCGGAAACCAGTTCCACTCGGCATCTTCATGTTTCGCCGGTGGCAAGCTCACGCCAAACGGAAAATAGGCACTGCAGAAACGCCGCGGAAGCTGCTGCGCATCAGCTGCGTCCGCCATCCCGTTGAGTAACGGCAAGGACAGGGCCACGCCGCTGCCACGTAGAAACGTTCGCCGAGTCAGTTGCCATGATTTTTGTGCCATCAGCCTGGCCTCTCATAATTCCAAGAGCGGGTGAGATCCTGTCCCCACCAGCTGGACTCTATTTTGTCGTAAAGGCTTCACTCTGGACAATAGCGAGGATCAGTTCTTTCAAGTTGTGGTCACTGCCGGTAAACCGACTGTTGATACGATCCACTTCCTTGTTATCGGTCAGCTCGAGTGATCGGCCGAGAGCATAAGACATTAACTTGCGGGTCAGTGCCATGCTGAACTGGTCGCTGCGCTGCGTCACAAGGTACGCCTTCAGCTGAACCAGTCCCTCGATCGATGTGCCGTCGGGCATTTGAGCGGCACTTACCACCGGCGCATGAACAGGTTTTTTGCCGGCCTTGCGCAGCACCTCGTCTCGCCAGAGGCCAATCGCATCAAAATGTTCGAGTGGAATACCCCAGGGATCAATTCCCCGGTGGCAGCTGTCACATGCTGACCGTTCTCGGTGGACTCGCAGTTGCTCAGTAATCGACAGCCGGGCCAGCTCTGTATCGCCTTGCTTCAATTCCGGTACGTCCGGTGGCGGCGGTGCCGGGGGATCACCAAGCAGGCGATCGCGTATCCATACTGCTCGTTTGATCGGATGGGAATCCTCGCCATTGGAATTGGTCAGCAGGAAACTCGCCTGCCCCAGCAGCCCGCCTCGCGGAGTTTCCGAATCCAGCTGCACTCTCTGAAATTGACTGGAGGTCGGTCCCGTCAGGCCGTAGTGTCGAGCAAGAGTTGCGTTGAGCATGGTGAAGTCCGAATCAAGCAGGTTCAAGGCGCTCAAATCGTGGTTTAGCAGCTCAGCAAAGAAGTACTGGGTTTCTTGCCGCATATCCTGTTTGAGTCGGTCGTCAAAACCAGGATAGAACTCGGGGTTGACCGCAATCCTGTCCAGGCCGTCCAGGTCCAGCCACTGGTTGGTGAAGTGTTCCACCAGCCCCCAGGCGCGCGGGCTGGCCAACATCCGGTGCACTTGCTGTTCAATAACGCGGGCCTTCGCCAGTCTGCCCCCGTCAGCCACCTTCAGCAATTCGTCATCGGGCATCGAACTCCAGAGAAAGTAGGAAAGTCGAGACGCCAGTTCCGGGCCGCTCAGCGAATCACGACCCTTACCACTTGTAGGATCTTGTGGCTCCACAAGATACAGAAACTCAGGTGATATGAGCACACTTGCCAGGACTTCCCGCATCGTCTCTTCGATCGAATCATGGCGTTGGTCCAGGATCTCATACAACTCGACCATTCCGGCAACTTCGTCGTCACGGACAGGCCGACGATAGGCACGCCGCATGAACTGCTGGATAACGCTCGTCACATAGTCCAGTTTCTGGTCCGCCGAGTTCAGCTGTCCGGCCGCAGGAAGAATCGACTGGTGGTGAAGCGGCGGCCAACTGGCATAAACAGGACCGGAAAATTCTACCGAGTGAATCACAATCAGCGACTGCGGTTGGGCATTTCCTTCGCCTCTTGCGACAGCCACTGGAAACGAATTCGTATTCCGCAATTGCAAGACGATCCCCGGAAATTTCGGGTTGGCACCTGGCTGCGGGAATGACTCCATTCGTCCTCGCAATTCAATCACCTGGGGCTCGCCTGCTGTACCGGTAATGTCAACCTCGCCCAGAAGTTTCGAAGGTGAAAACACGTCGGCGCGGACGCCAAGCTTGACTTCCAAGCGTGGTGTTGGCTGTCCCGCGACGGCCTCTGCCGACACCGTTACGGTGGCGACAAATGGACCCTCTCGAGGGAATTCCAACATGCGAGCAAAGAACAGCGTCTTGTCATCAAGCCTGTTTCCGATCGCCTGTTTCTTGTTTCGACTGGCACCATCACTCTTATCGAATCGATGAACGATGGGATCCGACTGTGGGCCTGTCACAATTGCCTTGCGCATCGCGGTCCGAGCTGCCTGGTAATAAAACTCGATCTGCAGCGGCGAGATCCCCAGTGACTGGCCGTTGTTCTTGAAACCATCTGCCGACTTGGGTTCCGGGGGCAAGTTCTGGGAGAAATCGAATTCGATGCCAAGCAAGTCACGGAGCGTGTTGTTGTACTCGTAACGAGTCAGCCGACGGAGGATCGTACGGCCGCCGGTACTGCGTCCCGCTGCCACTGCGGCATCAAGCTGGGCCGTTAACCAGCTGACAATCTGCTCTCGTTCCCTGTCCGTCGGTTGGTCGGCATCCTTGGGTGGCATCTCGCCACGATTAAGCCGATTCAACACGTCGTGCCAGGTCTCGGCGTCGGGTCCGGCAATCAGATCGGCATTGAGCGACGGCAGCTTGAGATTCGCCTTACCCTTCTTGTCATGACAACTGTAACAGTACCTCGTCAGCAACGGCTCGACTTCCTGGCTAAACCGGTCATCGGGAGCGGCGCCAAGAGGGCTGGCAAGCTGCCATGCGAAAACAAGAAGCATGAGGGTGCGAAACATGTGCGGGCGCCAAGAAGTCAGACGAATTCACTACCCTATGGTACTTCACCGCCCGTCGCTCCCAAAAGGCAAGTCCGCCAGGCTGTCGGCAGGTCCCAAGACGCTAGGCGTTCAAACGTGCGGTATGGTAGGCGGTCAATTCGTTATTAGCGTTGACGGCCACTTCAAGTTTTTCCAGCACGCTCGGCAATTTATCACCGGACACGGCAAAGTAAAGCTGGTCATCCGAAAGCTCGGTGTAGATCCGATTGCCAATACAGGCCAGGTTGGTAACGCATTGGCCGGACTGGATCACCGCCGGGATGGCAGCACAGGTCGGCCGACCGACCATCGAGCCATCTGTCGCGATACCCGCCGCGTGAGCCGCTTCGACCAGGAGCATGATTTGTCGGGCGTTGCCCGTCACGAGCACGACCTGAGCCTCAAAAGTTGCATCGCCCAGCGGGGCATAGGACGCAAAGTTGAAATCGCCTTCCAACTGCGGAATGCCCGGCACCTCTTCCATTTCAATGTAGTGCAGTTCCACCATCGTCCCGATGACACCCATCAATTCCGCCTGTACATCCTCGGGCATATCAATTCCATGTGTATGAGCCCCGACAGGACAGCCGTAATGATCGGCTGCCACCGTATAGAACGACTCGCCATCAGCAGCCGTTTTCCAGTAAGTGCAACCAGATACCGCTGACTCCTCCAGTGCTGCAACGCCCTCCGGAGCTTCATCGCTAAAGGAAATCGCCACGGGTGCTCGATCCAAATCCAGTAAACTCGTTAGCTGTGCGGCGTGTCTCATGGAAGTACTCTCAAACCATCTATCGGAGGAACAGGCAGCGGCCATCGCTGCTCAGATTTTAATCAAGTCAGGACTCGGCACAAACCCCGAGAGCACGCTTCATACGGTCGGCTCAACTCTCTGGCTGCCCAACCCCCCGGGTGGCAATAGCCGCCACGCTCGTTTGCTGTCGATACGGTAGCTTTCGCCATGATATAATGACCGCACGCACACACCGCCCTGGCATGCCATGTCTCAAAACAAACGCACCATAACCCGAGCACTCCTGGCGATCATCGGCCTCATGCTGGCCAGCCCACTTTGTGCCGAAAAGCCCCTGCACAAGCAGATCGACCAGCTGATTGCCGCTGGCACGGACCACGGTTTTGCCAGGCCGGCCGATGATGCCACATTCCTACGGCGCGTTTATCTGGACCTGGTGGGAGATATTCCCAGTTCCACAGAAGCTCGCAGCTTCCTGGAGAGCAAGGACCGCAACAAGCGAGCGGCGCTGGTCGACACCCTGTTGGCCGACCCCAGGTACGGTCGCAACATGGCCGAACGAGTCCATCTGATGTTGATGGAACGCCGGGGGGCCAATGAACACTGGTCCAAATTCCTCGAGCAGTCTTTCCTCGAGAATAAACCCTGGGACAAGCTGGTGCAGTCCATCCTCGATCCATCGACCAATGAAGAAGTTACTAACGGATCCAACTTTTTCCTTACCAAGCGATTGGAAAAATACGGCCAGAATCCTACCGACTTTCCGGGACTGGCTGCGGATATCGGCCGCATGTTCCTCGGCGTCGATCTGAAGTGCGCGCAGTGCCACGACCACCTGTTTATCGACGACTACAAACAAGCGGATTTTCAAGGCATGTATGCCTTCGCATTGAACACTTTTGTGCGCAGCGATACGGATTTTCCGGCCATTGGTGAGCGAGTCATGAAGGCTCCACTGGAATACCAGTCGGTGTTTGGCGGTGACCCACAAGAAACCGGGCCACGCGTTTTTCGTGGTCAGGAAGTCGAGGTGGCCACGTTTGAGAAGGGTGAGGAATTGGAACCCAAAGCCGATCCGGACAGCAAGGCTCCGGGCGTTCCCAAATTCAGCCCCCTGCGAATTCTCGCCCAGCAACTCCCCACCGACCAGAATCGATTTTTTGCTCGCAACTGTGCCAATCGACTCTGGTACTTGATGCTCGGACACGGCATTATCTATCCGCTGGACATGGACCACAGCGGCAATCCACCCTCGCACCCGGAGTTACTGGACCTGCTGGCCGATCAACTAATCTCGCACCAGTTCGACATCCAGTGGCTACTGCGTGAGATTGCCCTGACCGAAACTTATCAACGCGGTGGTCTGTTGCCGAAAGATGCTGCACCGCTCCAGCCTGCCGAGTACCGGACTTTCAAGCAGAAGGGGCTGTCTGCCGAGCAACTGTGCTGGTCGATGCTGCGTGCTACCGGCGAGTTGCAGCGCGTCAGCGACGACGAGGACGACGCCACCGGTTTAGCCGCCGTGCGTGCCAAATTCATGGCGGCCTACGCCAATCCGCCGCGCGAAGCCGAGTTGGAATTCAGTCCCGCTGTGAGAGCAGCATTGTTCTTGCTGAATGACGAAACCATAGTCCAGTGGACGACAGCTCGCGAGGGCAACCTCGCCGAGAAACTGACCGGAATGACGGACAACAGCGCCGTTGCTGAAGAACTGTACCTTGCTGTCTTCTCACGTTTTCCCACAACCGACGAATCCGCGACTGTTAGCGAACACCTGGAACAAAGCGAAACTCGCGACGTGGCAGTCTCGCAGCTACTCTGGGCACTGCTGGCATCCGCCGAATTCGCCACTAACCACTAACGTCAAGATTATGCTCTGCACACCACACGAACATCAGCTCAGTCGCCGACGCCTGCTGGGCTACGGTGCAGCCGGTACGCTGGGACTCGGTGGCCTCGGCGGACTGGTCCAGCCCAGCTTCGCTAAGCAGCTCAAAAAAGACCAGAAACAGGTGCTGTTCATCTGGATCGACGGTGGCATGAGCCAGTTGGAGAGTTGGGATCCGAAGCCAAGCAGTCAGTTCGGCGGGCCCTTCCGCACAATCCCGACGTCGATCCCCGGGATTCATGTCAGCGAGTTGATGCCAAAGACCTCCCAGCTGATGCACATGCTG
>Ga0209403_10000861_pt1 | contig 41861 bp, 46 predicted proteins | sample ArcticOcean_MG_C_8_FD_187440 | JGI IMG/M metagenome (GOLD analysis project Ga0209403, IMG submission 187440) | Marine microbial communities from western Arctic Ocean - ArcticOcean_MG_CB11_86 (SPAdes) (version 2) | ecosystem: Environmental > Aquatic > Marine > Oceanic | place: Arctic Ocean... | reverse complement strand
GCATCGATAGCTTTCTTATCATTTTTTGTTTGGGCCCATCATATGTTTACCGTTGGCATGCCATTAACAGGCGAGCTATTTTTTATGTACGCAACGATGTCAATTGCTGTGCCAACCGGCGTGAAAATATTTAACTGGATGGCAACGATGTGGAAAGGCTCGATGACCTTCGAAACACCAATGCTTTTTGCAATTGGCTTATTATTTATGTTTTCGATTGGCGGCTTTTCTGGTTTGATGATGGGGATCACCCCCGTCGATTTTCAGTATCACGACACTTATTTTATTGTTGCCCACTTTCATTATGTCATTGTGCCCGGCATTATTTTTGGCATTATCGGCGGCATTTATTTTTGGTTACCTAAGTGGACAGGTAATATGTATGATGAAAAACTCGGCAAACTACATTTCTGGTTGTCGACCGTTTCAGTCAATGTGCTGTTTTTCCCAATGCATTTTATTGGTCTAGCAGGAATGCCTCGCCGTATTCCAGACTATAATGTTCAGTTTGCAGACTGGAACATAATTATCAGTCTAGGCGGTTTTGTGTTTGGCCTAAGCCAATTAATACTTGTTTGGGTAGTGATTAAGTGTGTGCGCGGTGGTGAAAAAGCAACAGATCAAGTGTGGGAAGGCGCGCATGGCTTAGAGTGGACCCTGCCTTCGCCACCACCATTTCATACTTTTACAACACCACCCGAAGTAACGGATGCGACAGCACATTCATAAAATAAAAAATGGGAATCATGCTTGTTAATGAGTGAAAAAGATCAAATGTCGTCTAAAAAGGAACTGGCGACAAAAAATATGCGACTAGCTATTATTTTGGGGTTAGTTGCTATCGGTTTTTATGCGGGGTTTATTATATTTTATTGGTAAAAATTATGAAAAATAATGCGACAAAAACGGCAAAAAAACTTGGGCTTGTAGCCGTGGCAATGTTTGGCTTCGGTTATTTGATGGTGCCTATATATAATATTTTATGTGAGGTTACTGGCATTAATGGTAAAACGGGCCGAATTACACAATCACAAGTAAACGCTAATGATGTTGATGTTGACAGGTTTGTAACGGTTGAGTTTGATACCAATGTTAATCCTAATTTACCCTGGACTTTTAAAGCGGTTGAATTTAAACAGCAAGTACGGCCTGGCGAAATAGCTGAGGCGGTATTCGTTGTAGAAAATGAATCTAATAAGATTGTTGTTGGGCAAGCAGTACCAAGTGTCGCCCCCGAACAAGCTTCACTATTTTTTAATAAGACAGAGTGTTTTTGTTTTACAAACCAAGAATTAGCGCCCGGCGAAAAGAAAGATATGATTGTACGTTATGTCGTCGACTCAGATTTGCCAGATAAAATAACAACAATGACGTTGTCGTATACTTTTTTTAAAGCTTCTGAAAAGGCTATTGCTGTTACAGGACCAGATCGCAAAATAGTAATAAAAGATAATGGTTAAAAAAATAATTAATTAAGGTGAGGAATGGTTATGTCTGATTCACACGACACATATTTTATCCCGGAACCAAGTCGCTGGCCTATAGTGGGGACTCTAGCTTTGTTCGTCGCTTTTTGTGGCGGTGGTATGGTGCTGAATGGTTATATCAATAATGGGCAGTATGTCTTAGGTCTTGGTGTTGCTGCTATTGTCTATCTGTTTTATGGTTGGTTTAAAGACGTTATAGCTGAAAGCATTGCGGGGAAATACAGTGAGCAGGTCGATATCAGTTTTCGCTGGGGGATGGCCTGGTTTATTTTTTCTGAGGTGATGTTTTTCGCAGCTTTTTTTGGCGCTTTATTTTATACACGGGTTCTTTCAGTGCCGTGGTTAGGGTTAGAAGAAAATGTTAGTAACCAATTTTTATGGCCTGATTTTCAGGCTGTGTGGCCTTTGTTATTAACTCCTGATATGACTATTGATGGGCTTGAATCCAAATATGTGGCAATAAAAGATGTCATCCCGGCTTTTGGCGTTCCCGCAGTTAATACCGCAATTCTTTTGTCTAGTGGCGCAACGGTTACATTTGCGCATTGGGCACTGAAGCAAGGAAATCGTTCTGCTCTGTGTTGGTGGTTGGCAGCTACTGTCCTTTTGGGCTTTGTTTTTGTTTACTTTCAGGCAGGGGAATATGGTCACGCTTACCACGAACTTGATTTAACACTTAAATCAGGCGTCTACGGGTCAACTTTTTTTATGTTAACCGGGTTTCATGGTTTTCATGTCACCATGGGCGCAACAATGTTATTGGTCATTTTAATTAGATCAATGAAGGGGCACTTTTCGGGGCATAACCATTTTGCTTTTGAAGCAGTCGCGTGGTACTGGCATTTTGTTGATGTAGTCTGGTTAGGGTTATTTGTATTTGTTTATTGGGTGTAAACTAAAAAAATAATATACAAAGGCGCTGCATTGGCAGCGCCTTTGTAGTTTTTGCGTTATTTAAAAACCAGGCCCGTGAGGCGTTATCCATCCAAACTTATAACCAAATAACAAGGAAATAAATACCACAATAGAAAGTATAATTCTGAAAGTCAGCGAAGCAACCAATCTTTTTGAGTTCGATTTGTCTTTAGTTAAGAAAAAAAGTCCTGAAAAAAGCGAAATACCTATCAGAATAAATAGAAATAAGATATAAATTTTAAAATAAAGGGCGGCATTCATTGTTGTATGTCTCTGCAATTTAGTTTAATAGTTTAACAGCATAAATCTCATAGAGCTCGATGAATTAATAATTAATGAAAGTAAATATTAAAAAATGGGTTTTTTCCCCAAGACTAATTACGAGTCTCATAACATTAGTATTTTTCATCTTATTTTTTTCCTTAGGTTTTTGGCAGCTCGATCGCGCTGAACAAAAAAGATCTCAACATTCTTTTTTTGAGAAACGACAGATCAAAGAGGCAGTTAATCTCGATCATAATGAGATTAAAACTGCGGAAATCGCCGATCTTATATGGCGTAAGGTTAATGCTACGGGTAATTTTCTGGAACAGCATCAAATTTTATTAGATAACCAGGTTCATGCTGGGCAGGCAGGATACTATGTTTACACACCTTTTAGGCTTGAAGATAGTGAAGATATTATTCTGGTAAACCGAGGCTGGGTCTCAACAAATAATGATCGAAATTTAAGGCCAAGATTAATTATGACAGAAGGTATGATTAATATTAATGGTGTTATAAAAGAGGAGCCACGAACAGGACTTTTATTAACTAAAGAACATGTTGAAAAATTGAGCGAAACTATCACAAGGGTACAAAGACTAACTATTGCCGAAGTATCTGATATAACAAAAATTAAATTATTACCTTTCATAATGAGATTATCTTCAGAATCAAAGCATGGCTATACTAAAAAGCGACAATCACATAATTCTGGTGAGAATGTTCATATGGGTTATGCATACCAATGGTTTGCTTTTGCCATCACGCTACTTGCTATTTATTTAATAATAAATATTAAAAAAAGAAATGGAGCGACATAAATGGACGCCGAAAATCCCAATAAGAAAAACAAAATAATTATCGCTGCTATTATTATTGTTTTTACAGGGCCTTTAATTTTATCATGGTTTATTTTTAACCATACTGATTTTTTAGAGGCTAGAGGAACATCAAATTATGGCCAAATTATAACCCCCCCTATTCTATTAGAAGATTTTTCTTTAGTTGACCCAACTAATTTAGAAAGAAAAAATACTTTGTATGGGAAATGGAGCATGATTTTTGTAGCCGAGTCATGCGATGAAATCTGCATGGAAAATGTTTATCGAATGCGGCAAATCCATATGGGCATAGGCAAACATTCACTAAGAGTACAAAAAGTTCTATTTTTAACCAATCAACATCCTGGTGAATTATCTAAATTATTTATTAAATACGCAGGGCAGCAAGTAATTAATACTGATTCAGTCGATTTAGATGCGCTATTAGATAAGTTTCGTTCAGAAAAAGTTATTAACCCAACCAAAGCCGGACATATATATATTTCAGACCCACTCGGTAATCTTATGATGAGCTATCCATCTGATATAAACCCAAAAGGTATTTTGAAGGACCTAAAAAAATTATTAAGAGCATCTCGTATCGGTTAATAAAAAAGATTATAAAGTCTAAAAAATGAAAATAAATTTAAACCGTGTATTTCTTAATCTTTTACGTCTCGGATGTTTGTTGGCGCTTGTGGTCATTATTTTGGGGGCGTATGTAAGATTGTCAGACGCAGGTTTAGGATGTCCTGATTGGCCGGGTTGTTATGGCAAATTGATTGTCCCCGAGGGAAGTATTAGTCAAGTTGAGGAGATGAATTTGGCTTATCCTGAAAGGTTATTTGAAAAAGATAAGGCATGGAAGGAAATGTTGCACCGTTATCTTGCCAGTACGTTAGGTTTTTTAATTTTAATGATGGCTACTCTTACATGGCTTAAGCCACAATTTTTAAGCGCACGTTTATTTTCAAGTATTTTACTAGTGCTTGTTATGTTTCAAGGATTGTTAGGGATGTGGACGGTTACATTACTATTAAAGCCCGTCGTCGTTATGTTGCATCTTCTTGGCGGGCTAACAATTTTGAGTTTACTTTATTGGAAAATGTTACGACAACAATCCTTCGGCGGTTTTTTTGTAAGTGAAAGCAACATAGAATTACTTCCGATTGTTGTGTCTGCTTTATTTATATTATTTTGCCAGATTTCACTAGGCGGGTGGACAAGTTCTAATTACGCTGCGCTTGCCTGCCCGGACTTTCCAACATGTCAGAATATGTGGTGGCCAGAAATGAATTTTAAGGAGGGGTTTACCCTTTGGCAAGGTTTAGGCATTGATTACGAAGGCGGGGTCTTAAATAGTGAGGCAAGGACAGCGATTCATATGACCCATCGTATTGGTGCCATTATTACTGGTGTTATTATCTCTTATGTCAGTTTTCGGGCCATTTTAACCAATGCCAAATATTTGAGATTGACAGGGGTTGTTGTATTAATATTGTTGATTACGCAACTATCATTAGGGGTTGCCAATATTAAGTTTAATTTACCACCATCTATTGCTGTAGCTCACAATGGAGTAGCCGCTTTATTATTGTTATCCTTAATAACATTATTACATCATTGTGTAAGCAAAAAAAATAATATTCTCTAACATAACTATGAAAACTATATGAGTAATCGAACGACAATAGATACAGTAGATGTAGCTTGGCAGGATTATCTGACGCTTTGTAAACCAAAAGTAGTTTCTTTAATTGTTTTTACAGCTGTTGTCGGGATGTTTTTAGCAACACCAAACATGGTTCCTTGGGATGTATTAATTTACGGAACAATTGGGATTGGTTTGGCCGCATCTTCCGCGGCAACTATAAATCACGTAATTGATTATCGTATTGATTCAATTATGGCGAGAACAATGCGACGACCTTTGCCAGAAGGAAAGATAAGTATCGTTAATGCCATTATATTTGCCTGGTTTCTTGGAACGATTTCCATGGGAATTTTGGCTTTTTTAGTTAACACACTTACTGCTGGGCTAACCGCACTTTCATTAATTGGCTATGGCTTCATTTATTCAATGTTTTTAAAACGCGCGACGCCACAAAATATCGTAATAGGAGGTGCCGCAGGTGCTGCACCGCCAGTTTTAGGCTGGACAGCTGTTACTGGAACATTAGATCCTAATTCTTTATTATTGTTTTTAATTATTTTTGTTTGGACACCTCCACATTTTTGGGCATTAGCAATTTATCGCCGCGATGATTATGCAGCGGCAGATATCCCAATGTTGCCTGTAACGCACGGCGTTGAATTCACACGATTACAAATATTGCTGTATACAATTTTGTTATTTGTTGTGACTTTACTGCCATATTTGGTTGGTATGTCTGGTCTTTTTTATTTGGTGGGGGCAGTATTGCTTGGGGCAGGATTCTTATACCATGCAATTCTAATGCGTTTTAACCACGATGATCGATTGGCAATGCGCACATTTTCTTATTCGATTATTTACTTAATGCTTCTCTTTGCATTTTTATTAATTGATCATTACATACCAATTATTGCTAATAATCTATAGTCTAATTATATAAAGCAAAGAGCAGAATAAAGTATTATTCTTTAATTGATTCTTTAAGTTTTTTAATCGCATTATTTTCGATTTGTCTAACCCTTTCTGCAGATATATTATGGATGGCAGCAAGTTCGTGTAGCGTTGCTTTTTTTTCAACTAACCAACGACTTGAAATTATGTCTTTACTTCGTTTATCTAATGAGGCGATTGCATTTTGTAAAGTTTCTTGTTCATGATTTATGTTTTGTTCGCTTTCCAATAATTCTTCTGGCCCAGCTTCATTGTTTTCTAAATAACTAGCAGGAGTGTTATAGGATTCTTCATTATCATCAAGATGTGTATCGAATGTTGCATCATAATTACTCATGCGTTTTTCCATCTCAATAACATCACTTGGTTTTACGCCCAAATCCTTCGCCACCTCATTTACTTCCTGTTGGTTTAGCCAACCCAATCTTTTTTTTGAAGAGCGAAGATTAAAAAATAATTTACGTTGAGCTTTTGTCGTAGCGATTTTAACAACACGCCAATTTTTTAGAATGAATTCATGAATTTCCGCACGCACCCAATGAACCGCATATGAGACAAGACGAACACCAACATCAGGGTTAAAGCGTTTAACAGCTTTCATTAAACCTATAGTACCTTCTTGAATAAGATCTGCCTGTTGAAGACCATAGCCACTATACCCACGCGCTATTTTTACAACAAAACGAAGATGAGACATTACTAATTGACGAGCGGCCTCTATATCATCATTTTCTTGCAAAAGTCTTGCTAAACGTTGTTCCTCATCAAAAGACAAAATAGGAACTTGATTGACAGAGTGAACGTAACTGTCAATTGACCCCGCCGGCAGTGCGAATTGTAAATTTGCTAGTTGATTCATATATTTAATTTCCATTAGCTATAATTTGCGCTAATTATTGACATTTTAGCACTCTAATTGTTTGAGTGCTAATAACCCCAAAGGTTCAATTGAGTATATTATGTAAAATATTGATTTATATAACTTTATTTTGGTTCAACAGAGCGAAGATGGCGCTTTACTGCAATCCAGGAACCAAGTAAACCAAGTAATATAGCAAAACCAAATAAACAAAATGTATTTACGAGCCCAAGCCCCGTTAATTGAAAATTACTGGCGTATAGAATTGATAAGTTATTTACAGGCCCACTCAATATTTGCATTGATGCGCTGACTAATATCCAGGCAATTAAGCCGCCAAAAATACCGTACCATAAACCACTATATAAAAACGGGCGCTGAATAAAGCTGTCAGTACCACCAAATAATTTTGTTATTTCAATTTCATGGCGATAACTATAAATGGATAAGCGTATCGTGTTACCAACAATGAGTAACACCGCGATTGCCAATAGTGTTGATAATATAAAAATGACAAGTTTGACAATATCTATAATTTTTGCCAAACGATTAATCCACTTGCCATCATATTGTATATTATCAACCTCAGGCATTACCCTCAATTCCTCAACTAAATGTTTAGTTTTGGATTCGTCAAAATATTTATATGTTGGTTTTACTAATATGACATTTGGGAAGGGGTTTTCATCAAGTACATCGAGTACATTAGTAAAGCCGGATAGTTTTTTGTATTCAGCCAATGCTTTATCTTTTTTTATTAAAATTATATCAGCGATATCATTACGCTTAGATATTTGATTTGCAAAATCTGTTGCTTGTTGTTCATCAATTGTTGTCTCTAAGAATATATTTATTTCAACAGCATTATCCCAGCCAGAAGAAACAATTTGAGCATTACTAAGAAAAACATAAAAACCTGCTGGGAATGCCAGGGAAATACCGATTACGATTGTAGTTAAAATATTGTTAACAGGGTTTTTTGCATACTGGCCTAGACTAAAAAAAAATGCCTGCGCATGTTGGGCTAACCAAGTTTTTATAAGTTGATTCAATTGATTATTTAAAGTTTTTATTTTTAATGACTAATAAATTTTTTATTATTATCGCCCATAGCTAGAATACGCCCACCATTCAAAATAATAATTCTTTTATTCATATGTTTGATCATATCAAGTTCATGACTGGCAATTAGCACAGTTACACCAACCTGATTAAATTGTTCGAACAATTTCATCATGTCCCATGAAAGCGCAGGGTCAAGATTTCCAGTTGGTTCATCCGCAAGAAGAACTGCAGGGCGATGTACTACTGCCCGAGCGACACCAACACGTTGTTGTTCTCCTCCAGATAATTCCATAGGACAATTGTTAATTTTTGATAATAAGTCGACCTTATCGAGTGCTGCTTGCACTCTTCTTTTTACTTCTTGGTGGCTGCTGCCGGAAATAACCAAGGGCAATGCGACATTATCAAAAATAGTTCTATCATTAAGCAACCTGTGGTTTTGAAAAATAAAGCCGATATTTCTTCGAAATATTGGTATACGATTATTTTTAATTCTTTCTAGATTCTGACCCTTTACAATTATTTGCCCACGCGTATGACGATCAATTAAATTTATTAGTTTTAGTAAAGTACTTTTGCCAGCGCCAGAACGACCACTAATATAAACCATTTCTCCCTTATCAATATTTAAATTAATATTTTGCAGCGCTTTATTGCCGCTTGGGTAAGTCATAAATACATTAGTGAATTGAATCATGAATTATTTTTCAATAAAGCATCAATAAACTCGGAGGCTTTGAACTTTTGTAAATCATCAATTTTTTCACCTATTCCTATAAACTTGATTGGAATATTTAATTCATTTGCGAGTCTAAAAACAATACCACCTTTTGCAGTACCATCTAGTTTAGTTAAAATAACGCCATCAACACCAATACTTTCTTGAAATTGCTTTGCTTGAGCCAATGCATTTTGCCCAGTCCCGGCGTCTAGTACTAATAGTATTTCTTTTTTTATTGTTATGTCGAACTTATCACTAATCCTATTAATTTTTTTTATTTCATCCATGAGATTCTTTTTATTATGTAAACGCCCAGCTGTATCGACAATTAATACGTCAATATTGTTAGCACGAGCAGATTGAAGAGCATCAAAAATAACTGCACCAGGGTCAGAGCCGCTAATTTGTGATATAACTTTTACGTTATTACGCTCACCCCATATTTTTAATTGTTCAGTTGCTGCGGCACGAAATGTATCTGCGGCAGCTAAAAGAACACTTTTATTTTCAGATTTTATATATTTAGTTAGTTTGCCAACTGTTGTTGTCTTTCCAACACCATTAGCACCAACCACAAGCACTAAATATGGCTTACTTATGTTTTTTGGTATTGTAAAATTTTGTTCTACGGACTTAAGTAATGGCAATAAAACTTGTTTTATTTGTTCGTCAAGATGGAGAGCATCAGAATTTTTTTTAATAGTATCTGTTAATAACCGAATGATCAGATCAGTTGTTTTGATTCCAACGTCAGCAAGCAAAAATCTATCCTCAAGCTCATTAATAATGGTATTATCGATAGGTGTTTTCTTACTAAATAGCATGCCAAAGAGGCTGGTTCTCGTTTGTTTAAGCCGAATAGAAAGCGATGGCGCCTCAGCCTTGTTCTCTGATTTTAGTTTTTTGTTATTTTTTTTAAAATCAAACACAGAAATAGTTTTTTTATCATGACATAGTAATTTTGAAAGTATCTTATTATTAAGCAATATTGAACTTAATAATATTGAAATATTCTAAAAATATGCCCGATGTTGCAAAATTTAATACTAAATTAAACAAAAAGTAATGAAACATTATTGGTTAAAAATCGAAGTTATATTTTTAGTCCTGGTCTTGATAATGCCAGGTAACACATTGGCGCGTGTATATGAATTTGAACTTGATAATGGTCTTAAGCTTTTAGTTAAGAAGGACCATCGTGCACCCGTTGTTGTTACACAAGTGTGGTACAAGGTTGGTGGCAGCTATGAGTATGACGGTATAACTGGAATATCACATGCCTTGGAGCACATGATGTTCAAAGGAACAGAGAAATTCCCCCTTGGTGAATTTTCACGCGTAATCTCAGAAAATGGCGGTCGTGATAATGCTTTTACCGGCCCAGATTATACCACTTATTTTCAAACACTCGAAAAAACGCGATTGCCAATTAGCTTCGAATTAGAGGCTGATAGAATGCGGTATTTAACATTATCTAATGAGGAATTTATAAAAGAGATTGAAGTAGTAAAGGAGGAGCGACGTTGGCGTACCGAAGATAATCCACAATCTTTTTTATATGAGACGGCAAAAGCAACAGCCTTTCAAACTAGCCCATACCGTTTCCCTGTAGTTGGTTGGATGCAGGATTTAAGCAGCATGACAATTGATGATTTGAGTTCTTGGTATGAGAAATGGTATGCACCAAACAATGCAACTGTTGTTGTTGTTGGCGATGTGGATCCATATCATGTTTACGCATTAGCCTACAAATATTTTTCTCCACTGCCAGCTGGGAAGCCAATCAAAATAAATGAACAGAAAGAGGTTCCTCAGCAAGGCACAAAACGCATTACTGTAAAACGCCCTGCTGAACTACCGAGCATAATGATGGTATATAAAACTCCTGTGATAAAACCAAAAGATAAAAATCAAACTGAATATGATTGGGAGCCTTACGCTCTAGAGGTCTTGGCCGGAATATTAGATGGCGGTAACAGCGCAAGAATTGCGAGTCGCTTAGTTAGAGGAAACGAAGTCGCAGCTGGCGCAAGCGCAAGCTATCAAATAGCCTCACGCTTAGATAATTTGTTTACTTTGTCGGGAACACCCGCAGAAGGCAAGTCAATACAAGAACTTGAAGTGGCGTTTAGAAATGAGATATTAGATTTACAAACACATTTAGTTAGCGATGAAGAATTGCAGCGTGTTAAAGCACAAGTAATATCAGCAGATGTTTACGAAAAAGATTCGGTGTTTTATCAAGCAATGATAATTGGCATATTAGAAACAATCGGTTTATCTTGGGATTTAGCTGACGTATATGTCGATAGAATTAAATCGGTGACGAATGAGCAAGTTTTGGTAGTTGCAAAAAAGTATTTGATTGATGATAGATTGACAGTTGCCGATTTGCATCCACTTCCAACTAAAGATAAATCTAGTAAAATAAGATCGGCAATTAAGGGAAACACTCGTGCGCATTAGCATTATTTTCTTTTTTATTATTTTTTATGCAAACATTGTGCTAGCGTCGCCAAATATAGAATATTGGATTACGAGCGCAGGTGCCGAGGTTTACTATGTGCATGCCCCTGAACTACCTATGGTAGATATACAAATTATTTTTGATGCAGGCAGTAGCCGTGATGAGGATGCATTGGGAATTGCGATGCTAACAAATAGTTTGTTAGCAGATGGCGCAAATGGCGATGATGCCGACAAGATAAGCAATGATTTTGAATCGCTAGGCGCAATTTACGCGGCAGATATTGGTTATGATTCAGCTTCTTTACAACTACGCTCACTTACTGAAAGTGAACTACTAAAAAGTGCAATTGTAAATCTTAAGAAAGTTTTATCTGCTCCAGATTTTCCTACAGATGCTTTAGAGCGAAGACAATCACAAATGCTAATCGGAATAAAAGCAAAAAAACAGTCACCAGCCGCGATAGCAAAAGATGCGTTTATGAAGGCGACATATCAATCTCATCCCTACGCGAAACCAAGCGAAGGCACTGAGACAAGCGTAAAAGCAATTAATAGAAAAGATATTATTTCGTTTTATAAGAAACACTACACCGCAAAAAATTCTATGATTGCGATCGTTGGCGCGGTTAGTCATGAGTTAGCGAAACAAATTTCAGAGGATATCTCAGCTGGATTTCAAGATGGTGAAAAAGCAAGCTCAATAAGAGCTGTTGAGAACTTAGAGGAACCACAAAGTATTTTTATCGAATATCCGTCGGCTCAAACACATATACTCGTTGGCCAACCAGGAATGAAGCGCGGTGACTCCGATTATTTTTCATTATATGTTGGTAATCACATTCTTGGTGGAGGAGGTATGGTATCAAGATTATTTGAAGAAGTTAGAGAAAAGCGAGGCCTGTCATATAGTGCGTATAGTTATTTTTCACCAATGCTTTTTAAAGGACCTTTCACTGCAGGCTTACAAACAAAAACAGACCAAGCTGATGAAGCAACTTCTGTTTTACTAGAGAATATTAAAAATTATATCGAACAAGGGCCAACAGAAGAAGAATTAATTGCTGCAAAGAAAAATATTATTGGCGGATATCCATTACGCATCGACAGTAATAGCAAGATTTTAAATTATGTAGTTGTGATTGGTTATTACAAATTACCACTCGATTATCTTGAAACATTTAATAACAATGTTGAGGCAGTTACTATTGAGAGCATCAAAGATGCCTTTAAACGGCGACTTTCTCCAGATAAGCTTGTTATGGTAAAAGTTGGCACACCTTCAAATAAAAAAAGCGAAGATTAGTCAGACTTGGATAGTTCTTCAAAGATTCGTATCATTGGCGGTAAATGGCGCGGTAGAAAATTAAATGTAATTGATGTGCCCGGCTTAAGGCCTTCCCAGGATCGAACTCGGGAGACATTATTTAACTGGCTGCAAGGAAAAATTGTTGGCGCTCGTTGTCTGGATTTGTTTTCTGGCACAGGCGCACTTGCTTTTGAAGCATTATCTCGTGGCGCATCTGAAGTTATCATGGTTGAATCTAATCCTAAGATCGTAGAAACCTTAAAACAAACAGCTGAGATTTTTGGGAGTAAAGCGCATCAAATTGTGCGTGACGACGCTGTAAGCTGGGTTAGAAATAGCCCTAAAGTTTTTGATATTATTTTTCTTGATCCTCCATTTGGTTATGGGTATACAGAAAAATGTTGCCAAATGATTATTGAACAGTCATCGTTGGCTGATAATGGGATAGTTTACATAGAGTCAGAAAAAAATATAAATATACCTCCAATGCTTAAAATAAATAAAATGACCCAAATAGGCCAAGCACAATCAATATTGGCCGAATTAAATCGAGAGAGCTAATATGGTGACAGCAATTTATCCCGGTACTTTTGATCCAATAACAAATGGGCATATAGACATTGCTCAGCGTGCGGCTAAATTATTTGATGAAGTTATTATTGCTGTTGCAGAAAGAAAAGTAGAAAAAACATTGTTTACAAAGGATGAAAGATTGTTTTTTGTAAATAACCTGTTTTCTAATATTGGTAATATTAAATCAATTTCTTTTGATGGATTAGTTACCGATCTAGCTCGAGAAAAATCAGCAAAAATCCTTGTTCGTGGAGTACGTACAATTTTAGATTTTGACTATGAATTTAAAATGGCCGGAATGAATAAAAAATTATATACAGATATTGAGACAGTATTCTTAACGCCTACAGAAAATTTTAATTATATATCATCGAGTCTTGTGCGAGAAATAGCAGTTTTGGGCGGGGATGTTAGTTTATTTGTGCCCCAGTCTATTCAATTAGCTTTAAAGGAAAAATTCTCTTAATAGTCTTTCATGAAAAATAATACTCGTAATTATTTTTCTTTTATTCTTTTATATATATTTTCTACATTTGTCTACGGCGGTAACTTCAACCAATCAGCAGTTGTAACGGCACACCAAATAGCAACTCGTACCGGCTTGGAAATACTTAAAAAAGGTGGGAATGCCTTTGATGCCGCAGCTGCGATAACCGCATCATTGGCAGTGGTTGAGCCATATGGCTCAGGTCTGGGTGGAGGTGGTTTTTGGTTGCTGCATCGTAGTTCAGACAATAAACAGGTTGTTCTCGATGGCCGTGAAATGGCGCCAATGCGAAGTCGAAAAGATATGTATTTAGATAAAGATGGCAATATTCTTAGTGGCCTTTCATTAAATGGCCCAATGGCAGCAGGTATACCTGGTGTTGTTGCGGGAATTGAGTATTTAGTGACTCGCTACGGCCAATTAAGTTTACAAGATATTTTAGCGCCCGCCATTCAACAAGCAAAAAATGGTTTTATTGTTACCGAACGTTATCAAAAATTACTACGGTACAGAAAGAATATAATGCAAGAATATACCAGCACAGCATCTATATTTTTAAAAAACAATAAAATTCCTAAAATAGGAGATTTCATCGTACAAAATGATCTCGCAAAAACATTAAGTATGATTTCTGAAAATGGAAGTAAAAGTTTTTATCAGGGTATCTTCGCTCAGAAAATGGTTAACAGTGTCCAGAAAAATGGTGGCATATGGGAAACATATGATTTAGAACATTACAAAATCATTGAGCGAGAACCAGTTACTATAAATTATAGAGGAATTAAGGTGACGTCTGTCCCCCCTCCTTCTTCAGGAGGAGTCGTTCTCGGGCAAGCACTAAACATTTTAGAAAAATTTGATTTAACACAATATGATGGTGTTACACGTAAGCATATTATTATAGAGGCAATGAGGCGTGCATACCGCGACCGGGCAGCATATTTAGGCGATTCTGATTTTGTTGATATACCAATCAATAGACTGTTAGATAAAAATTATGCCGAAGGATTGGCATTAACAATTGATACCAACCGCGCAACACCAAGTAAAGAATTAGGAACTATAGCGGTTACAAATAGCACAGGAACAAATACAACCCATTTCTCAGTACTCGATAAATATGGCAATAGAGTTGCAGCTACATTAAGCATTAATCTACCGTTTGGTTCTGGTTTTGTGGCAGAGGGAACTGGTGTTTTGCTTAATAATGAAATGGATGATTTTACTATTAAACCTTTTACTGCTAATACTTATGGTTTAGTAGGATATCAGACCAATATTATTCATCCAGGCAAGCGCCCTTTATCAAGTATGACACCAACATTTGTTGAGTCCGACGATCGTATTGGTATTTTAGGCACCCCTGGTGGCAGCCGAATTATTAGCATGGTTTTATTAGCTATTTTGGATTTTGCGGCAGGAGAGTTACCAGAGTCATGGGTTAATCTCCCACGCTATCATCATCAATATATTCCTGATTTAGTACAATATGAGAAAGGCGGCTTATCAAAGGATGAAAAAAGAAAATTAATATTAAAAGGGCATAAATTAAAGGAAATAAAACGAAGGTACGGGAATATGCAAGCCATTATGCTATGGAAGAGAAGGAATATTAATTTTGTTGCAAGCGATCCTAGAGGCGAAGGAACCGCTGAGATAATTAATTTTTATCAATAGTTGGTTTAAAATCTTAAGTCTGGCAAAAAGCGCAATAGAAAGTAGATCTTTGATTCTGTCGAATCATTTTTATTTTTCTTTTACATTCAATACATGATTCACCAGCACGGTTATAAATTTTTAGTTCATTCGAAAAGTAACCTGGCATGCCATTTCCATTAACAAAATCGCGTAATGTTGTCCCTCCTTTATCTATAGCTTTTGATAAAATAATTTTAATCGATTTTATTAGTTTTCTATAACGTAATTTTGATATTTTATTTGCTTTAAGTTTCGGATTAATGCCTGATAAAAATAGAGTTTCATTTGCATAAATATTCCCAATACCTACAACGATAGAATTATTCATAATAAATGATTTAATAGATAGCGAACGCTTCCTAGATTCAGTATACAAATAATCAGTATTAAATTCGTTACTGAGTGGTTCTGGGCCAAGATGAGCAATTAATCTGTGGGTCATAGGGTCTTGGTTTGTCCACAAAATAGAACCAAATTTTCTCGGGTCGTGAAATCGTAGTAAATATCCTGACTCAAAAATAAAATCAACATGGTCATGTTTTATATGTGGCTCATTGTTTTTGATTACACGTAAACTGCCCGACATTCCAAGATGTATAATTAAAAAACCTTTTTTTGTTTTAAATAGAAGATATTTTGCGCGACGTGTTATTTTTTCAATGCGTTGATTTTTAAGTAAACGTTCTAAATTTGTTGGGATTAACCATCTCAAGCGACGCTCACGAATAATGATATCTTTTATACATGAACCAACAACATAAGGTGAAATACCTTTTCTAGTTGTTTCTACTTCAGGAAGCTCTGGCATGGGCACAAAATATTAATTTTTCAGATATGTTTTTAAAACATTTGTTTAGCATCATCCATACTCATATTATATTGAATACCAAGATCTTCTCTACCAAGAATTAGGTATGGGGCAGTAGCGACGATAGTAAAGTTAATTTCTTGCCCAGACAGCGAATTAATAGTTATTGTTTTTTGCCCTTCTTGTTTTTCGTATTTACTAGCAGAAATTGCAATAATTTCTTTCCATTTGTTTATTATTTGCTTAACTTTCTTTTCATCATATTCAGGTATTGATGCCTGCCATTTACCATTATTTAACCGAATAGTATATTCGGGAAATCGAATTGAAATAATATTCATTTTATCTGGTAGTAATTTAGTCTCAGCAAAATAAGCGGCATTGGTTGTTAACTGAAAAAAATGAAAATCATCAATCATGTGAATCTTTTTATTAAATAAAATATAACGTTTTTGATTAATAGGATTATTGGTTCCAAATGAAAATTTATTTTCATTTAATTCTAATATAACGGCCGGGTTTCTAAGAGCAAACTGCGCTATATCAACCTCATCCAAATTGAATTGATTGTATGACTTGGTTTCAAGAATTTTTAGTATAGATTCAATTCGAGCCCTGTTAGCTTGAAATTGTAATGGCGTAATCATATTCCATACTCCATCACTTTTACTAAAAGATAGATTATCGAGATTTTTTCTTTGCACGTTAATATTAATGATGCTTTTTTGATTTATAGAAGATAAAGGCAGTAATTCATCTTCAATTTCATTTTTGTTGAAGAAAATAATTACTGATAGTACAAAAATAACGACAAGTAGAGAAATATTAATCCATATTCTTTGATTCACGCTATTGTTTTTTTCTCCTAAATTGAATAAAGACGCCAACGGCTATTAAAATTATAGGAATCAAAAATAGAAAGCCCACGCCAAGAATACCTAATATTATAAACGGTGTTTTTAATTGCGCATCCATAACTGTTTTTGAAGGGATTAAAACAAAATCGTCGTCATTACTTAACCAGTTAATCATGCGCCCTCCTAATTCGCCGTTGCCATTACTGGAAAAGTAACCATTAGACAAAAAATCTCCATCACCTATTACTAAAATACGTTGCGATTTAGTTATTAATTTATCATCTTCTTCTTTTTCAATATCTCTTTCCATACTCAATCCTAATATAAATGGCCCTTGAGTTTCGGTGTCGACGTTAAATTCAATTTCGTCTTTTAGTTCTCCCGTCTCATTCCAGGTGTGTTTCCCTGTGCTTAATATAGGCTTGATTGTCCACAGTTCTGATTCTTCTATATCAATTGCGCCTGCCATCGGGAAAAGTGTTACAAAATCGAAGTCTTTGGTAATAGGATGTGCTTGATATAAACTTTTTGTAATGAAGGTAATAGTCGGGTCTTTAATCCCAATCTCTTGACCGACTGTATCAATTATTACGCCTTGGCGGAATTCAATCGACAATTTTTCTGCTAACTTATCTAATTTATGCAATGAGCCCGGATCGTGCAACCATAATAAATTACCACCGTTATCAATATAATTTAGAATAGTATCAACTTCGTTTGCAAAATAGTTGCCAGTTGGGCCAGCAATTACTAGTATTTTAGTGTTATCAGGAATTATTTTTGCTTCTAAAAGATTAATCGGTTGAATACGGTAACCTTCTTTTAAGAGATTATTGGCCCACCCACCTAAATCCTCCCTTGCCGAACTTAATGCACTACGTTCATCATGCCCCTCAACAAAAGCAATCCATCTTTCTTGATTGCGTAGAAGTCTTTTTAATGTATTAGCAAATACTTGCTCATTATCTGTTTTTAAATGTTCAGTTCGCCCTTTATAACGAACGATAATTTCACCATCAACCGTAATATCTAGATTGCGTGTTTCATCTGGCGCAGTATCTGGGTTTACAAACCTTAAGACTATATTTGATTTATGACGTTGATATTTACCAATAAATTTTTTTATTGCGGGACGCAACAAAGGTGTTTTACTCGCATAAGAAGTTATTTCAATTTTTTCAGGCATTTTAGCCAAGAGCTCAAGACTTACATCTGATAATGAGTGTCTACCATTAGCAGTCCAGTCATACTCGACAGGATTTTTATAAGTAAACCAAGCCAATAAGACAGCAGAAATAATAAGCAAACCAAACATAAGCGCACTATTTAATTTTATTTTAAATCTCTTCTTCTTTGTTATAAACATAAACTAGTCATCCATATATTCGTTCTGTATCAAGACGCCAGATACATAAAATAATGAAAAATATAGTCAAAAGAATGTAATAGAAAATGTCGATTGAATTAAATAACCCGCTTAAAAAATTATTATAATGGCTAACTAAAGACAAATAAGAAAATATTTCAGCGGTTTCTAACGATGAGTTTGTTCCGCCAATTTGTATAATCAAGAGAAAAAATAAAACACCAAATGTGCTAATGGCAGCTATAGCAGGAGAATTAGTAAGAGAAGATAAAAATAATCCGATTGATGCAATAGAAGTCATAAGTAGCAATAAACCAATAAATGCAGAAGCAACTTGGCCCAGATCAAGATGTGTTCCAAACAATAAAGAAGCAGGCATTAAAGTAATCAACATCAAAATCAATATATAATATATTGTTATACCGAAAAATTTACCTAATACTATCTCAGTTATACTTATTGGTGATGAGAATAATAATTTTATTGTTCCCAGTTGACGTTCTTCAGCAATTAAACGCATAGTAATCAAAGGGGATATTATTAATATAATGTAGGCGGCAAAGCCATACATTGTAGAAACCACAGCGTCAGTCAAACCAGAGGCCGCAGAAGTTGGTTGTAAATATGTAACTAATAGAACATAGAAAAAAATCGCCACTAAAAATTGAACTAAAGCAAGAATTATCCAGGCAAGTGGTGATTTAAAAAACCGCCGTAATTCATTGCTAGCAATCAAAATTATATTATTAATCATACTGAATTTTTTTTAACTATTAGGTATTATCTTCGGTTAAACGCATAAAGGTCGATTCAAGTGAATTGCCATTTGCCAATAATTCTTTTAAATATTGGTCTAATACAATACTTCCATTATTTATAATTAATACACGATCACAAATAGCTTCAACCTCAGAGAGAATATGAGTAGAGAGCATAATGCTGTGGTCTTTACTTAGTTCTAACATTAATTTTCTAATTTCAAGAATTTGTTTAGGGTCAAGACCAGAAGTTGGTTCATCAAGAATAATAACCGCAGGCATATGAATTATTGCCTGCGCTATACCAACACGTTGCTTATAACCTTTTGAAAGGTTTTGTATTAAACGTTTACCAGAAGTTTCTAAACCACAACGTCTTTTACAAGATGTAACTTTTTCGCCGAGATTAACTTTTTTTATGCCGCGTAACTTTGCTGTATAGAATAAATACTCGTCTACTGTTAAATCATTATATAGCGGCAATTGTTCTGGTAAAAAACCAATATTTTGTTTAGCTTGTTGGGGGGCATTTTGGATGTCATAACCTGCGATATTAACGGAACCATTATTAGCAGCAATTACACCAGAAATAATTTGCATGGTTGTTGATTTGCCAGCACCGTTTGGGCCTAGTAATCCAAGAATTTCGCCATAGGGGAGATCGAAACTCACATTTTCTATTGCGCGTTCTTGACCATAAAATCGTGAAAGATCATGGACGGATATAAGGGGTTTATTTTTTTTCATAGCGCAGTTGTAAACATAGCGCTAAATAGCACTATTTTATCTTTGATTCTTTATATATAACGTGTTTTCGAACGACAGGGTCAAATTTTTTAATTTCTATTTTATCCGGCGTGGCACGTTTATTTTTTGTTGTTGTATAGTAGTGGCCAGTATTCGCAGAAGAGACAAGTTTAATTTTATCACGCATTAGCGGCTACCTTAGATTTTTTATCACGGGCACGCATATCAGCAAGAACATTTTCAATACCTTTTTTATCAATAATTCGAACACCTTTTTTACTGACAAGTAACCTGATCCAACGATTTTCGCTTTCTATCCAGAAGCGTCTTGATTGTAAATTAGGCAAAAAACGGCGTTTCGTTTTATTATTTGCGTGGGATACATTATTCCCAGCCATTGGTCTTTTACCTGTTATCTGACAAACTCGTGACATTGTTAATTCTCTATATTACTGAAAAAAAGCGAGCGCGAATTGTACATCGATTAAACCCTGAATCCAAGCACTGTACGGGCCAGGCACTTTTAATAATCGTTAATGCCCTTATTTAAAGCGTTGAAACTTCATACTACTTGAATGGATAATTCAGGTAAAATCAAAATATTATGCATAAATTAACGGGTAAACGAATTATTTTGGGCGTCACTGGCGGTATTTCCGCCTATAAAGCGGCTTTTTTGGTTCGTCTTTTGAGGAAAAATGGAGCTAACGTGCGTGTTGTTATGACACAAAGTGCCACCAAATTTGTGACACCTTTGACTTTTCAGGCCTTGTCAGCAAAACCGGTTCACACAGAATTAGTTGATTTAAATACAGAGACAGCCATGGGCCATATTGAGTTAGCAAAATGGGCTGACTTGATTCTCATCGCTCCAGCGAGCGCAAATTTTATTGCCAGATATGCCAATGGATTTGCCGAAGATTTATTAAGCACTTTGTGCCTAGCAACTGACAGTCCAGTTATTATTGCCCCAGCAATGAACCAGCAAATGTGGCGTAATCAGGCAACGCAAGAGAACCTAGAAAGAATAAATGCTAGAGGGATTACTGTTGTTGGCCCAACAGCAGGCGTACAAGCTTGTGGTGATGATGGTCCTGGTCGCATGCTTGAACCAGAAGAGATAGTGGGGCATACGGCCAATATGTTCCAAACAAATATTCTGACGGGGTCGCGGCTATTAGTAACTGCGGGTCCAACTCGAGAGGCAATTGATCCCGTACGATTTTTAAGTAACCGTAGTTCTGGTCGTATGGGGTATGCGGTTGCTACAGCGGCAGCGGAAGCAGGCGCAGATGTTACGCTTATTTCAGGCCCTGTTGATCTTGCAGCAATAGGAATAGAGAAAGTTGTACACGTAACATCTGCTGAAGAAATGCAAGAATCCGTAATGCAAAGAATTAACAATATAGATATTTTTATATCAGCAGCAGCCGTAGCTGATTATAGGGTGCAGAAAATATCAGAACAAAAAATAAAAAAATCAGATGATACTTATGAATTAATAATGCAGAAAACTCCAGATATTTTAGCCGAGGTTTCTGCACTATATGATGCACCATTTACAGTTGGTTTTGCAGCAGAAACAGAAAATCTTGAATTAAATGCTCAAACAAAACTATATTTGAAAAATCTTGATATGATCGCTGCAAATCAGGTAGACAAAAAATTAGGAATAGATTGCGATGAAAATGCTTTAACTATATTTTGGAAGACAGGGCGTGAAAAGTTACCACTTGCACCAAAAAACAAATTAGCGAGAAGCCTTATAAAATTAATTGCGCTTCAATACAATGAAAAAAATTCAAATAAAACTCATTGATAAACGGTTAGGTAAGGAGTTTATAATGCCTAATTATGCAACGGAGGGTTCAGCTGGTTTAGATTTATGCGCTTGTATTGATGAAACTTTAACTATAAATCCAAACAATACGATTTTAATATCTGCGGGCTTTGCAATACATATTGCTGATAACTCGTATGCTGCGATGTTATTACCTCGATCTGGTCTTGGGCACAAATATGGTATTGTTCTTGGTAATCTCACAGGATTGATTGATTCAGATTACCAAGGTGAGATTTTTGTATCTTGTTGGAATAGGGGAAATACTTCATTTAAAATAAATCCTGGGGATAGAATTGCACAAATGATAATTGTCCCTGTCGTGCAACCTGATTTTGAATTTGTTGATTCATTTAATGAGACTATAAGAGGATCTGGTGGTTTTGGGCATACTGGTGTGTCTTGAAATATGGGCGAAGAAAACGAAGGCTTAGATTTTAATTCTGTTATCTTCCGGGCGTATGACATTCGCGGAGTTTTTGGGGAAGAGCTTAGCTGCGAAGTGGTGTATGAAATTGCCAGGGCGATTGGCACAATGGCCCGTAAAAAAAATCAACAAAACATTATAGTTGGCCGTGACGGAAGAATATCAAGCCCAGAACTTCATCAAGTTTTGATTGATGGATTAAGAAGTACCGGAATAGATATTATTGATATCGGTGTTGTCCCCACACCAGCCACTTATTTTGCAAGTTATCATTTGCAGGCAAATAATTGTGTAATGATAACCGGCAGTCATAATGCTGCCGAGTATAATGGTCTAAAAACAGTTATTGCTAACAATTCACTGTCAGGCACCGGTATTCAAGAAATTAGACAATATTTGATTTCAAAAGAATATGAAGTTGGCGAAGGCACGTTGCAGCAAAAGGATATTTCAGCTGATTATATCCAGCGTATTGTAAGCGGCGTAAATATTGCGGAAAAGACTCCATTAAAGATTGTTGTTGATTGCGGGAATGGATCCGCAGGTGAAATCGCACCCAGACTATTCGATGCGCTTAATTGCAATGCAGTTATGATGTTTCCAGAAATTGATGGCAGTTTTCCTAACCACCACCCCGATCCTAGTCAGCCTGAAAACTTAAAAGATCTTGTGGATAAGGTCAAAGAAGAAAAGGCAGATATTGGTTTTGCATTTGACGGTGATGGCGATCGATTAGGTGTAGTTGATGCTGATGGCAATATAATATGGCCAGATCGTCAATTAATGCTGTTAGCAAAAGACGTTTTGTCGCGTAACAAAGGAAGTTACATTATATTCGATGTCAAGTGTACTCGATATCTGAAATCAATAATCGAATCCAACAATGGTAAAGCATTAATGTGGAAAACAGGACATTCATTTATTAAGCATAAAATGAATGAGGTCAATGCGCCTTTAGCAGGGGAAATGAGCGGCCATATATTTTTTAAAGAACGCTGGTATGGATTTGATGATGCGCTTTATACAGCTGCTCGGTTTATTGAAATCTTTTCAAACAGTAAGAAAACACCAACAGAATTATTTGCTGAATTACCCTACGGGGTCTCTACTCCTGAATTAAGAATGTCATTAGTGGAAAATGAACATACTAATTTTATGAAAGAATTTTCAGATAATATTTTTACATTAAATGCTGATATTATAGATATCGATGGTTTGCGAGCTGAGTATATTGATGGATGGGGTTTAGTAAGACCCTCAAATACATCGCCTTACATTATTTTTAGATTCGAAGGTGATACTGCATTAGCACTTAAACGTATAAAGTCTGAATTTCGCAATATAGTTAGACTTATAAAACCAACCGCAGATGTACCATTTTAAATTTAATCCACAAAAATAACTGCTAATAATTTTTAAAAACAATTTTTTAATATTAATTCTAAAAAATGACAGATACAAATAAAAAACCCAGTTACATTGCTGAAGTTTTAACAGAAGCGCTCCCATATATAAAACGGTTTAGAGGTAAATCGATAGTAATAAAATATGGTGGTAATGCAATGTCCGATGAAATTCTTAAGGCAGGTTTTGCACGTGATGTAGTGTTAATGAAATTAGTTGGGATGAACCCAGTAGTTGTTCATGGTGGAGGACCACAGATCGACGCTACGTTAGAGAAACTTGGTAAGAAAAGTAAATTTGTTGAAGGAATGCGTATAACTGACAGCGAAACAATGGATATTGTTGAAATGGTGTTAGGAGATTTGGTTAATAAAGAAATAGTTAGTTTGATTAATCATTTTGGAGGTCATGCTGTTGGTTTAAGCGGTAAAGATGACGGGTTAATTCGAGCAAAAAAAATGATGGTTAAGAAAAATAGCCCCGAAATGAATGTTCCTGAAATAATAGATCTAGGGCATGTGGGCGATGTTCATAGTATAGATAAGTCAGTCATTGATATGTTAATACAGGGAGATTCTATACCTGTTGTTGCACCCATTGGCGTGGATGAGTCTGGTCAATCTTATAATATTAATGCCGATTTGGTTGCTGGGAAAATTGCCGAAGTTTTAAGCGCTGAAAAACTAATTATGTTAACGAATACAGAAGGCTTGCTAGATAAAAATGGCAAAGTATTAACTGGGGTTTCAGTAGAAGAAGTCGATAACTTGATTAAAAAAGGCACTATCCACGGAGGTATGTTACCAAAGATACGTTCTGCATTAGATGCGGTTCATGCAGGGGTACAAACATCTCATATTATTGATGGTCGAGTTAAGCATGCTGTGTTGCTAGAAATTCTTACTGATGAAGGTGTAGGGACTTTAATTCATAGCCATAAAGCACATCGGGGCGACACCTCATAAATTATGAGTGGTAGACGCAAGCTGAATAGACGCCAGCAGATACTCGAAGTATTGGCGAGTGAATTGGAAAAAAATCTCGGATTACCTATTACAACATCAAGTCTTGCAAACGCTGTTGGAGTTTCTGAAGCAGCTCTATATCGGCATTTTGCTAGTAAAGCAAAAATGTTTGAAGCTTTAATTAGTTTCACAGAAGAATCTATATTTAGTTTAATTAATAAGATATTAGATCAAGAAGCTGACGTGACGGTTCGTTGTGAGAAAATTATTCATTTGGTACTTTCTTTTTCAGAAAGAAATCCGGGAATAACTCGCATAATTATTGGTGATGTACTACTCGGAGAGAATGAGCGACTACACACCCGGGTAACTCAATTCTTTGAGCGTATTGAGTCTCAAATACGACAAATACTACGTGAAGCAAATTTAAGTAATGGACCGAGACCAATAAGTAATATTGACGCCGTTGCCGATCAAATAATAACTTATATAGAAGGAAAATTATCTAAATTTGTGAAAAGTTCGTTTAGTAAAAAGCCGACGGAACATATAGAAGTTCAATGGAGTGTGATAAAGGCAGGTTGTTTTAGATAGTGTTATTATAATCCCTTAAGTTTTTTAAATCTTGAAATATATTCCAGATACGTTTTTTTGATTTTTCCCTGTTCGTCTATTTTATTTTTTATAAATTTTTTATTATCAAAAATTTGTTCTTTAAGTGATTCAGCGTTATTAAACTTTTTGTTTTCCCCGTCAATTTGTTTGTTGACTGTATTTTCATTAAGTTCATCATCAAGTAAATATTCTAACTTTATAATGCGTTTTTGAGTGATCTTAATGGTTGATTCAACAGCTTCTATTTTTTGGTCGCGCGCTGCTTCTATTTCCTCAATACTAGCAAATGTTTCGAGCAACATTTTATCATGTGCTTTTTTGTTTCGTTCTTCATCTTTTTCTCGCGCAATGATTGCTGCTTCTTTTTTTGCTTTTTTTAATTCTTCTTTGGTTTTAATTCTTTCTTTTTCTTCTAGAACAACCCCGCCTTTACTTATCTCCTGATAACCTTGCTGCGTATATTCTGGCGGTATTTTATCGCCACATTCTTTTATGCCTTCACTATTTGTCCAACATTTCATTCGAGCACTAACATGATTAGCGAGAATCATTTCACATAGCATAAAAAAAATAATTAAATTTAATAATTTTTTATTCATAAAATCCTGGTTTAGACGGTATTAATATTTATTTTTCATTATTATAATAGGGCTCTCATTTTGAAGTCATTCGTTAATTTCACCATATTGCATAATATAGGTGTTTATTGCTTCAAGGTGTTTCTTTAGATTATCATTTTTACTTATAAATGAGATAATATCATTTAAGCTAACTATACTAATAATCTTGATCTTATATTTTTCTTGCGCTTCTTGAATAGCAGATTTTTTACCTTCTCCTTGCTCTTGTCTATTCACAGCAACGATTGCTCCAATTACAGTCCCCCCTTTTGAATGAACTATATCTATTGATTCTTTTATCGACGTTCCAGCAGATATTACATCATCAATAACGATAACACGATTATGGATTTCAGCACCAAATGTCCCCCCCCCTTCTCCATGGTCTTTTATTTCTTTTCGATTAAAACAAAATGGGTAATTATTATCAAAAACTTCATGGAACGAGATAGCCGTAGCTGAAGCTAACGGAATTCCTTTGTAGGCGGGTCCATAGATCATATCAAATTTGATTTCTGCTTTATGAAGAGCTTCTGCATAAAATCTACCAAGCTTTGCCAAGCTTTCTCCATCATTAAACGACCCTGTATTGAAGAAATAGGGACTTATGCGACCTGATTTAAGTTTATACTCACCAAAACATAACGCTTTTCTTTCGATTGCGAACTCAATAAATTCTTTTTGATACTTTTCCATTGAAGCCTCTTAATTTAACCAACAAATTAAAGATGATTCTGTATGATACAGTGCAAAATAAATAGGGGGTAGTTTGGGTGAGAGTAATTTCGATAAATGTTAATGGAATACGCGCTGCTCATAGAAAAAATTTTTTTATTTGGCTACAAAAGCAAGATGCCGATATCGTGTGTGTACAGGAGACAAAAGCGCAAGTTGAGCAATTGACAGAAGAAATAATTAAACCAAAAGGATATTATTCATATTTTAATGATGCACTTAAAAAAGGCTACAGTGGCGTTGCCATATATTCTCGTATAGAACCAGATAAGATTATTGATAAAATAGGATGGAGAGAAGCTGATGATGAAGGACGTTATCTGCAAGCTAATTTTGGGAAATTAAGCATTGTCTCTCTATATCTTCCATCAGGTTCGTCTAGTGAAGAACGACAGATAATAAAATTTGATTTTCTTGATCGCTTTATGTCGGTCTTAAAAAAAATGCGTCGCCAAAAACGAGAATATATTATTTGTGGTGACTGGAATATTGCCCATAAGAAAATTGATATTAAAAATTGGAAAGGAAATCAGAAAAATTCTGGTTTTCTACCAGAAGAGCGTTCATGGATGGATAATTTATTTAATAAGTTGGGCATGGTTGATTCATTTCGTGTCGTCAACCAAGAAGCAGAACAATATACGTGGTGGTCAAACCGTGGACAGTCGTGGGCAAAGAATGTGGGTTGGCGCATTGACTATCAAATAGTTACGCCTGGGTTAAAAGATAAAATAAAAACGGTGTCAATTTATAAAGACGAGCGTTTTTCAGATCATGCCCCCTTGATTATTGACTATGATTTAAAACTAGTATAACTATGTATTAGATTCAATATGTTCATGCATGTATAACAGTCTTAATTTTATTTACAATAACTTAATTATTTTTTACTGCAAAAACGATAAATTGCAATTTCCCCTAGTAAATTAGGAAATATATTCATTCCCAAACTAATTTTATGAGCATGATCAACAGTTGTTCTCTCAAGTATCTTTATATTTTTTTTTGCGCATAAATTTTCAAAATCGTCTAATGAGCATAGATGAATATTTGGCGTGTTATACCATTCATAAGGCAAAGTTTTGGATTTGGGCATATGCCCCCCAAGCGCCATCTGTATTCGACATTTCCAATGGGCCATATTAGGGAAGGTCACAATTGCTTCATGCCCAACTCGAGTCATTTCTGTTAACAACTTTTCAGGATAATAAATTGCCTGAAGTGTTTGAGTCATTATGACATAATCAAACGCATTATTTTTAAACTGAGATAAGCCAGCATCAAGGTCAGTTTGTATTACATTAACACCACTTTTTATACATTTAACAATGTTATCTTCATCAATCTCAACCCCGTAGCCAGTAACGTTTTGTTTTTTTTGTAAGTCTGAAAGAAGCGCTCCGTCCCCACAGCCCAGATCAAGTACTCGAGTATTATCTTTAATCCATTTAGCAATTAAAGAGTAGTCGGTTCTTAATGTCATTGAATACCTATCTCCCCAGCAATACGATTAAGCGCAGCCTCCATTACTTCATGATATCGGGGGATCGCCTTTAGGAAAGAGTCGTGTCCTTGTGTAGATTGAATTTCTATATAACTAACTTGTTTATTCGTTTCAAGTAATGCGCTCATAATTTCTTTTGAACACGAAGGAGAAAAACGCCAGTCACTACTAAAAGAAATAATTAAAAACTCTGCTGTTGCCGGAGACATTGCTTTTGCCAGATCGCCATTTGATGTAGCAGCTGGGTCAAAATAATCAAGTACTTTTGTTAACAATAAATAACTATTCGCATCGAAGCGATCAACAAATGAACGCCCCTGATGTCTTAAGTAACTTTCAATTTGAAATTCAACATCATAACCAAATTTTATTTCACCATCGCGAAGTTGACGACCAAATTTTTCATCAAGGGCATCATCAGACAGGTATGTAATATGCCCCAGCATTCTTGCCTGCATCAAACCACGTATCGGTTTATTATCATTCTTATAGTAGTGTCCTTCATTAAAATCACGGTCCGATCGAATTGCTTGTCTAGCTACCTCGTTGAATGCAATATTTTGAGTTGATAATTTTGCCGCTGCTGCAATAACAAAGGTATGTTTTAACCTATTGGGATAGGCAATAGACCATGCCATGCATTGCATACCACCGAGACTCCCACCAATAATTACAGCCCAGACATCAATATCAAGATGATCTGCCAACATTGCTTGAGTTTTTACCCAGTCCTCTACTGTGACAAGCGGGAAATTAGGTCCGTAGATTTTTCCGGTATCAGGATTAATGGTTAATGGGCCAGTTGAACCACTACAACCCCCAATATTATTAGGGCAAACAATAAAAAATTTATTAGTATCGATTATTTTGTTAGGACCTATCGCATTATCCCACCACCCTGGCTTCTTGTCTTCTGATGTATGGTAACCAGCAACATGATGGTCCCCACTTAACGCATGACATATTAATATTGCATTAGAGTGATTAGTATTTAATTTACCATAGGTCTCATAGACAAGGTCAAAACCATTTAAATTACTCCCTGATTCTAAAACCAGTGTTTCATCAAAATGTGCTTTATTTGGTTTAACCAAACCAACACTATCGAGTGGTAATGAATTTTTCATATTAATTTAAATTTTTATAAATAAGATATTTTTTAATGCGCGAGTCTATGACCCACATCCATTAGAGGCGAAATAAGCAGTATCATCAAAAGATTTATAATGACAAGGATAATTAAAGGCGAGAAATTAAAACCTCCTGCCGAAGGAATGATCCGTCTCACCGGTCGTAAAATCGGCTCGCTTAGTTGATACATTATCATAGTAATTGGATTGTAGGCATCAGGGTTTATCCAGCTAATAATAACCTGAACAATTATAATGAATAAGTAAATATAGAGTATCGTTTTTAATAAGTGAGCTACAGTTAGAATAATTAACCCACTGAATGGTAACATCTCTCCACTCATAATTAATGCAACCAATGTTACTTCCAAAGCCTGAACTAAAAGCAACGCTACTACAGATGACCAGTCAACGCCAAGATAACCAGGTATTTTTCTTCTCAAGGGCTTGAGCAGCGGGTTCGTGACTTTGATAATTAACCCAGATAATGGATTGAAAGAATCAGCGTGTGCTTTTGTTAATAAATAACGCAGTAATAAGGCGATAATAAAAATATCAAACAATAGCTCAACTAAAAAAATAGTTGCCTGAGTAAAATAATCACCACTCATTTTTAATCCTTAAATGATTCTGATAATTCTACGGAACGCCTTTTTGCCGCGTCCATAGCATTGCGAACTAGTTTATCTAGTTTCCCCTGTATAAAAATATTTAAGGCTTGTTCAGTTGTTCCGCCTGGCGATGAAACTTGTTTGCGAAGCGTCATTGGTTCATATGAAGATAATAATGCCATCTTTGCAGCACCAAGCGCGGTTTCAATTGTTAACAAATGAGCATCTTCTTTATTTAAACCCATTTCGATAGCGTTCTTTTCCATTAGTTCCATCAAATAAAAAAAGTAGGCTGGGCCACTGCCAGATAATGCAGTAACAACATCCATCTGTTCTTCAGCGTCAAGCCATATGGCGGTACCCACCGATCTCATAATAGTTTCGGCAGTATTCCTTTGTTTATCATTGGTAAATTCATTTGCATATAAAGCGCTAGCCCCTGCCTGTATAAGAGCTGGCATATTAGGCATAGTCCTGACAATTGCTGAAGACTGACCAAGCCAATTTGCTATTGATTGAAGTTTGACACCAGCAGCAACGGATAGTATTAATTTGTTTTCGATTTTGATATTTTCCGCGATCTCTTTAACAACTGCAGGCATTACTTGTGGTTTTACTGCAAAAATAATGACATTGGCATGTTTTGCGGCATCATAATTTATGTTAAAAACTTTAATACCATATTTTTCTGATATCAGTTGTTGTTGCGTCTTATCAGCGTCAGCTGCGATTAATTTCTCAGGTTTTATTCCATTAGCAATCAGACCACCAATCATGCTGCTGGCGATATTCCCACTACCAATAAATGCTATTGTGAGATTTTCCATAATTTAGATAATTCATTTCTAGAAGTAACTCGAAAGTATAACGATGTCAGCGAAAAATATCAGGCTGTACCTAGTAAGTTAAGGTTTTTTATCCCTCACGAGGGCCAAAAATGGCTGTGCCTATGCGAACACAAGTTGCTCCTTCGGCAATAGCCGCCTCCATATCTTGCGTTGTTCCTATAGACAAAGTATCAAGTTCCGGATTATCCGTCCCCAACTCATGCAATACCTTCTTTAGTAATGAAAAAGATTTTCTTTGATCATCGAAACTAGGTTTTATTTCTGGCAGAGACATTAACCCTCTTACTTTTAGTCGTTTGAAGTGTTTAAGCTCATTAATGAAGTCTTCTACTTCGTTGATTGATAGGCCTGATTTTGTTACTTCACCACTAGTGTTGACCTGAATACATATATTTAATGGTGCCATATTATCCGGGCGCATTTCATCTAGACGATGTGCTATTTTTATTCTGTCTACAGTGTGTACCCAATCAAAATAATGAGAAATTTGTTTTGTTTTATTAGATTGAATGGGGCCAATAAAGTGCCATACAACATTGGGTTGAGTAATAGCCTTAATTTTCTCAATAGCCTCCTGACAGTAATTTTCTCCAAAATGCCGTTGATTTTTATTGATAGCCATTATTATTTCATTGATTTTTCTTGTTTTACTGACCGCGATTAAGCAAACAGAGTTTTCTTCCCGGCCAAATTGTTTTTCCGCGGCGCTAATTTTATTGCGAATTTTCGTTAAATTGTTAGCGATTTTCATAAAGGTGTTATTTAATCTCTGATACTATTAACACTAGGCCAGTATTGCAGTACCCTATGGTATATAAAAATCAGTAAAACTGATAATGCATAATAATACTTTAAGGATGATGGCTTTTTTCTACTCGGAGTATGTGAAAACGTAAAAATCAAGAAGTTAAATAAATTCAATAATCATAATAAAATAAACGTTAGTTTTGGGGAGAGGGTAAATGGAAATTAGCGATCTTTTGACCAAAGGCGTAGAACTCGGCTGTTCTGATCTTCACTTATCGGCAGGAATGCCGCCATGTTTTCGTATTGATGGTGATATTAAAAAAATAAAAACACCTCCTATGGAACACAAAGATGTGCACAGCATGGTTTACGATATTATGAACGATAAGCAAAGGAAAGATTTCGAAGAGTTTCTCGAATGTGATTTTTCTTTTGAAATTCCTAATTTAGCACGTTTTCGTGTTAATGCATTTAATCATAACCGTGGCGCGGGCGCAGTTTTTAGAACAATCCCATCAGACATACTCTCTCTTGAAAAGCTTAATGCGCCGAACATTTTTAAAGAAATTTCTGACTATCCACGGGGGGTTGTATTGGTAACGGGCCCAACCGGATCTGGTAAATCAACAACTTTAGCTGCCATGGTCGATCATAAAAACGACACAGAATATGGGCATATCCTGACAGTTGAAGACCCAATTGAATTTGTTCATCAAAGCAAAAAGTGTCTGATTAATCAGCGTGAAGTCCATAGAGATACTCTCGGATTTAATGAAGCCCTACGATCAGCATTGCGTGAAGATCCGGACGTTATACTTGTCGGGGAAATGCGTGATCTTGAAACAATTCGATTAGCATTATCAGCGGCTGAAACAGGTCATCTTGTCTTTGGGACGCTTCACACAAGTTCTGCTGCGAAAACAATCGATCGTATTGTTGATGTATTCCCAGCCGATGAAAAAGAAATGGTGCGCGCAATGTTATCAGAATCATTAAAAGCGGTTATTTCGCAAACGTTGCTAAAAAAACAGGGTGGTGGGCGAGTTGCAGCACATGAGATTATGATTGGTACCCCGGCAATTCGTAATTTAATTAGAGAAAATAAAATTGCACAAATGTATTCAGCAATACAAACCGGACAATCATTTGGTATGCAAACACTCGATCAGGATTTACAACGATTAGTACAGGCCAATGTTGTGACACGACAAGAAGCCGTATCGAAAGCCGCTAATAAAGATAATTTTTAACTGATAGCAAAAACATTTTTAGGCCAGGAGGAGCAGGATGGAAAGAGATAAGGCGATTAAGTTCATGCGCGATCTTCTCAAGGCATTAGTTGAGAGAGATGGATCTGATTTGTTTATTACAGTTGGGTTTCCTCCGGCGATGAAAATTCATGGGAAAGTAACTCCAGTTTCAAAGACGAAACTTACTCCTGAAAATGCCAAGTCATTATGTCAAGCCATAATGAATGACAAACAATTAAAAGAATTTGAAGCGACCAAAGAATGTAATTTTGCTGTTGCACCAGAAGGTGTCGGTCGTTTTCGTGCTAACGCTTATATACAGCAGGGTTATCACGGTTTAGTTTTACGTGTTATTGAAACGGACGTGCCAAATATAGATAAGCTAAAACTACCGGAAGTTTTAAAAGATGTTGTGATGACTAAAAATGGTTTGGTTATTATGGTGGGTGGAACAGGTTCCGGTAAATCAACATCGTTAGCAGCAATGATTGACTATCGAAATGATAATACTTATGGACACATTATTACCATTGAAGACCCCATTGAATATGTTCATCCACATAAAAAATGTATCATTATGCAACGTGAAGTTGGTGTCGATACAGATGATTGGGAGATTGCGTTAAAAAATACTTTACGCCAGGCCCCGGATGTTATTTTGATTGGTGAAATTCGTGATCGTGAAACTATGGAATTTGCAATTGCTTTTGCTGAGACTGGCCACTTGGCAATGGCAACTTTACATGCAAATAATGCCAATCAGGCTCTTGATCGAATTATCAATTTTTTCCCAGAAGAACGTAAATCACAACTCCTGATGGATTTATCATTAAACTTAAAGTCAGTAATTTCACAACGTTTATTAAAAACACCTGACGGGAAAGGACGTGTTGCTGCAATTGAAATCTTATTGAATTCACCGCTTATCTCAGACTTGATATTAAAAGGCGATGTGCATGAGATTAAAACCATTATGTCGAAATCAAATGAACTTGGCATGAAGACATTCGATCAAGCGCTATTTGATTTATATGAAGCTGATAAAATTTCTTATGATGATGCTTTGCGTTCTGCTGACTCAACGAATGGATTACGTTTACGCATTAAACTTGAAGGAAAAGCAGCTAAGGGTAAAGAACAAAAAGACGGTTTAGAACATATTAATCTACACGAAGAAGAAGACGCAGGAAAAGTTCGTTAATAAAAGTATAAAAATTATTTAATAAAATACATGAATCCCCTTACCTCACATCTTGAGTTAATGGTAGAAAAAGAGGCTTCAGATCTTTTTCTAACAGCAAATTCATCTGTAAAAATTAAAATAGAAGGTAAAATAATGTCTGTAGGTAAGACAATATTAACGCACGAAGCAATAAATAAAATCGCGCATAGTGTAATGAATAAAGCGCAAGAGGCTATTTTTACAGAAACACTGGAATGTGATTTTGCTATAGCTTTAAAAGATTCCGATCGATTTCGAGTTAATGTATTCCGCCAACGCGGCCATGTTAGTATGGTGTTGCGGCGCATTCAAAATAAAATACCCACCATTGAAGAGCTGGGTTTCCCAAAAATTTTATCAGAAATGAGTTTATTGAAACGTGGTCTTATACTTATGGTGGGTGCAACGGGGTCTGGTAAGTCAACGACATTGGCGGCGATAGTCAATCATCGAAATCAAAATTCAACAGATCATATACTGACGATTGAAGATCCAATAGAATTTAGCCATCAGAATCTTAAGTCAATTGTCAATCAACGAGAAGTTGGTGTTGATACAAAATCATATGCAAATGCTCTCAAAGCCTCACTACGCGAAGCCCCCGATGTAATACTAGTTGGCGAGATTAGAGTTAGAGAAACAATGGAGGCAGCACTTGAATTGAGTAATACAGGACATCTTGCTTTATCTACTCTTCATGCAAATAATGCAGGACAAGCAATTGAACGTGTTATTAATATGTTCCCACAGTCTATGCATAAACAATTATTAATGGATTTGTCACTAAATGTTCGAGCCATTATTTCACAACGACTTGTAAAAGAAAAAGATGGTAAAAGATGTGCTGCTTTAGAAATATTAGTCATGACTCCACACATACAAGAACTAATCTTGAAAGGGGATATTGAAGAAATCAAAATAGCTATGGAAGAGAGCGGGAAAAAAGGTATGCAGACATTTGATACAGCGTTACATAATTTATATAAAGAGGGGCGTATCGAACTAGAAGAAGCATTAAATAATGCAAGTTCAAGAACAAATCTTGAAGCTAAGATAAATTTTGGGTAGAAATCAATTTTTTATTCATTATTGAATTATTTTATAATGCTTAGTTTTGAAACTGAACGACACTCTTTGCTTCAAATACAGGACCATCGACACAAACACGTTTCATTGCGTTACCATTATCAGTTTTAATTAAAACAGTACAACCAGCACATCCGCCAACTGCGCAAGCCATATATTCTTCGAGCGATACTTGGCAGGGTAAATCATATTTGTTAGCAAGTTCACTTACTGCCTTTAGCATTGGTGTAGGTCCGCATGAGAATATTTCTACTTCTTGACGTTGGTCATCATCAAGTTTTTCTAACCATATGCTTGCAAGCTCAGTCACATAGCCATTAAAACAACCCGCATAATCATTTAAGCTAGTAAGGCGTGATGGTATGCCCCAGTCATCTAATAAAGGCATTGATGCAATTACATCGGCAGGTATTTCTTTTAACATTATTTTTGATGGTTGAATTTTAAAGGGGAACGGAATTTCAGATCCCATCAGTATAAGTGGAGATAAATTTTTTGTTGTGTTTTTTATATGTTCTGCCAAAAAAATCATTGGCGGAATACCAACGCCACCTCCGATAAGCAGAGGATACTTTTTGTAGTTTTTTATTTTAAAGGGTTGGCCAATTGGTCCTATCAAATCAATTTCATCTCCAACCTTTTTTTTAGATAATGCGTTCGTTCCTTCGCCATGCGCTTTATAAAGTATTTCAATTGTATTGTTTTTAGGCGTGCTGCGCATAATTGACATTGGTCGACGCATATAAATAGTTGAGTTGCATTGCATATGAACAAAATGACCAGGTTTTGCATGCACAGATGTTTCTGGAGCTTGCAATATCATATGGTATTGGTCGTTATCATAACTATCTTGCGATATCAGTTTTGCTTGCTCCACATATAATGTGTTACGTGTCTTTGGGTGGGTCATTAGATTAATCTGTACTAAAAACCACTTCACCATTTAGTAACGTATGAGTTACTTTGCCTTGTAGTTCCCAACCATTAAAGGGTGTATTTTTTCCAGTACTGAGCATATTATTTTTATCAATACTAAGATTTGCACTTGGGTCATAAACACAGAGATCTGCATCATTATTTTTTTCAAGCACACCTTTATTGACTCCTAATATATTGGCAGGTTGTGAAGTTACTAACGAAATAGCTCGTTCAAATGTTATTTCATTTCGATTTACAAGATGTAAAATCAAGGGGAGTAAATGCTCGATTGTTGAAGCTCCTGGCTCAGTTAAACTAAATGGAGCGCATTTAGCATTAGCATCATGTGGTTGATGATCCGAACATACTGCAGATATTGTTTCATCATTAATCCCTTCGATTAATCCCATGCGGTCACGTTCACTGCGCAGTGGAGGTTGTAGATGACAATTACTATCATAATTAGCAATATCCATGTCAGTTAGGTGAAGATTACAAATTGAGACATCTGCAGTTACCGGGGCCCCAGATTTCTTCGCCTCACTGATTAATTTGACACCTCGTGAGGAAGATAAGTGACAAAAATGTGCACGAACGTTTGTCTGTTCGATAAGCAATAAAGCCTGGCTTATTGCGATTGTTTCCGACGTTTCAGGTATTGCGGGTAATCCAAGTCTAGTACTAATCGCACCCTCATGAGCGACCCCATTGTTTTTTAATTTTTTATCTTCTGCGTATATAAAGACAGTTAATCCACAACTATTCGCGTACTCAAAAGCACGTCTCAAAACCTCCGTGTTTTCAATTGCAACAAGAGCATTACTGACGCCAACGCAGCCCGCTTCCTTTAGCAGATACATTTCTGCCAGTTGCTCCCCTTTTAATTCTTGCGTTAGTGCGCCTAGAGGATAAATATTTGCCCGATTAGTTTCTCGCGCACGCTGGTGAATAAACTCAACTACTGCAGGCGTATCAACAATCGGCGCGGTATCCGGAGGCATACAAATTGATGTTATACCACTACTATTTGCGGCATTAAGTTCACTTTTGAAAGTTCCTTTCTTTTCAAAACCAGGCTCACGTAGTCGCGCGCAAAGATCAACTAACCCAGGTATAATAATTTTATCTTTTGCGTCAATTTTTATATCAGACTTAAAACCTTCTGGTTTCTTTTTAAAAGCAACAATTTTTCCATCAGCAATAAAAAGATCTTGTTTGCCATCAAGTTTATTAGATGGGTCATATAATTTTCCATTTTCAATAGAAATACGCATTATTTTTTATTCATTCTTATCATCATTTGTTAGACCCATCACCATCGCCATAACAGCCATTCGTACAGCAATGCCATGGCTTACCTGTTGAAGAATTACTGAATGCTTGCCATCTGCAACATTAGAATCAATTTCAACGCCTCGATTGATAGGCCCCGGGTGCATGACTATGACATTTGTTTTGGCATATTTTAAACGTTCATTGGTTAGACCATATCTTTTAAAGTACTCATTTCCACTTGGCAATAACGCACCACGCATACGTTCATGCTGTAGCCTTAACATCACTACAACGTCAACATCTTTTAGTCCATCATTCATTTCGTGGAAAACATGAACGCCAAGTTTTTCTATATCTTTTGGTATTAGAGTATGCGGACCGATTATTCTTACTTCGTTAACGCCAAGCGTATTTAACGCATGAATTTCTGATCGAGCTACGCGCGAATGTAAGACATCTCCAACAATAGCCACACGTAATTTTGTGAAATCTTTTTTGTGTTGTTGAATAGTAAACATATCCAACATTGCCTGAGTTGGATGTTCGTGTCTTCCGTCACCCGCATTTATAACGCTAATATGTTGGGCTACTTGTGATGCAATATATTGTGCTGCACCACTATTTGGATGACGAATGACAAACATATCGCAATGCATAGCTTCAAGCGTATGCAGGGTATCACTTAGAATTTCTCCTTTATTGGTTGCCGATGTTGAAATATTTAGATTAAGTATGTCAGCGGATAATCGTTTTGCTGCAAGTTCGAAAGTTGTACGAGTCCTTGTGCTTGGTTCAAAGAATAAATTAGCAATGGTTTTGCCACGTAGTAGGGGTACTTTTTTTACAGGTCTTTTACCTACGGAGGCAAAAGATTCAGCGTAGTTGAGAATAGTGTGGAGTAATGGTTGGCTGAGCCCTTCTATAGAAAGAAAATGCTTTAGATTGCCGTTTTTGTCGAGTTGAGTATTGTGTCCAGTCATCCAGTTTTCTTAATTTCCAGTGCCAAGGGCTCTGGACCAGTGAGTTTAACATGTTCTCCTTCTTTCAGTGTAATAGTTTCCCCGATGATATCTGCATAAACAGGCAATTCTCTTCCGCTACGTTCTATGAGTATTGCTAAAATAATACTGGCAGGTCGCCCATAATCAAAGATTTCATTCATAGCAGCACGAATTGTACGGCCCGTATATAAAACATCGTCTACAAGTATTACATGTCGGTCATCTAAATTTGTCGATAATTTGCTTGGCCTAACTTCGGGGTGTATGCCAATTTTACTAAAATCATCACGATAAAAAGCGATATTCAATTCCCCTAATGGGTCTTTTAGCGCTAGTTTACGATGTAGTTGGCTTGCTACCCACACCCCGCCTCGTTGTATTCCAATCATCAGAGGATTTTTTAGAGCGCGAGCATCGCAATGAGAGCTTATGCGATCTACCATATTATCTAACAATAAGCTTATATCGATTTTTTCTACCATATATCTATTAGTCTTCCTTATTACTATCAATTTGTCGATATTTGATATCTTTATTTTCTCGAAACCAAGTTTCGAGAATAAGTCTTGCAGATACGGGGTCAAGTTTACGTGTCGATTTTAATTCACGTCTTGCCTCATATGATGAAAGCCGTTCATCGATTAAGTCAACGGGTATTTTAAAACGATGTTCGAGTTGCCGTCCAAAACGTTCTGCTGCATCTGTCATTTTTTGTCGAATACCTTCTAAAGTAAGCGGATGCCCCACAATAAATTTGTCGGGCTCCCATTCAATAATAAGACGATTAATCATTTCCCAATTAGGTTTTTTATTAATGACGGGTATTGTTTGTAATGCTGTTGCAGTAGAGGTAACAGTTTGACCAACAGCCACACCTATTCGTTTTTCACCATAATCAAAGCAAAGCAAAGTTTGGTTATTCATAAGTTTCTCATAGTGTATTTAGAAATACTTATCTAAAACTTTTGTTATTTATAAATTGCCATGTACGTAAAATATGTAAAATATCGATTTGATCCTCAATATTTTTTGGAAATGACGCATAAGGAGCCGCTAATTCAACAATTTTTATTGCCGCATTATCTAAAAGTTTTTCCCCGGATGATTTTCGAAGTGTGATCTCATTAATGGTGCCATCTTTATTTAATGCAACGTCAAGTCTTAGGCTTCCTGATATATTAAGTCGCCTTGCTTCTTCAGGGTAGTTTAAATTTCCTACTCTTTCGACTTTTCTGCGCCACGCATCCATGTATGCTGCATATTCATATTCTTTCGTACTTGCCGAAATAAATTTTCGTCTTGGGCGTTCAGTTTTTTCTATCATCTCACGCCTTACTTCATTATTCGAAGAAGCAATTTCGAAGCTATTTGTAAGTAGTTCATCAGAAGACGGAATAGTTGGCGGCGTTGTTGTTTTTTTTGGTATTTTTTTCTCAGTATCTGGATTATCAAATTTTTCATAAACAAAGTCCGGAACCTGTTTCTCAGAAACAAGATCTGTAATTTCATTTTCTATATTTTTTACCGCGATCGCTTCCATACTTTCTTTATTTACGTCTAACACTTCTGGTATTTCAGTTTTACTAATTTCTATATCATGAGGTTGAAATAATTCTTCTTGTAGAGTTGGTTGGTCAATGATTTGTTGATTTGATTTTGAAAAACTAGGCGCTATTGATGTCGCCGGCTCAATGACTTCTTCAATTTCTCCCCCACCCTGGAGATTTTTTTGCGCTAATATATTGCTTTCTTCAGGAGCTTTTGTTTCCTGCTTGACTAAAATAATTTCCATTGTGTTTGATCGCGTAGTTGGACGGTCTTCTTTAGTGAAGTTAATACCAAAAACGATAAGGGCATGAATTAATAAGGTAATGATCAGTGTTAAACCAAGTCGGTCATACGGGGTTGGCCTAAGTTGCGCTACTGACATTACATATACTCTTGTTTTCTTTTTTCTATGGCATCCATTAATTGTTCAGCAATACTAATATTAAATAAGTTATCTAAATCACGTATACAGGTAGGGCTGGTTACATTAATTTCTGTTAAATAATTTCCTATTATATCTATACCAACAAAGACTAAACCCATATCACTTAATTTAGAACCAACCTGATCGCATATCCATTTATCACGATCAGTTAATTCAATTCCTTTCCCGATTGCGCCTTGGGCGAGATTCCCTTTTAAATTAGTATTTGTTGGTACTCTCGCTAAGGCATAAGGCACTGGTTTTCCATCAATTAGCAAGATGCGTTTATCACCAGCTGTAATTTCTGGTAGGAATTTTTGTGCCATGATAAATCCAGTACCATTTTTTGTTATTGATTGTAATTTTGACTTAGCATTATCATTTACTTCAGTTATACGATAAATACCTTTACCTCCCATGTTGTCTAAAGGTTTGATAATGACGTCTTTATGCTCTGTTACGAAATCAAGTAAGACCCGGGTATTTCTACTTATTCTTGTTGGCGGTATACAATTTGGGAAATAAGTGATGAAAAATTTTTCATTTACACTTCTAAGTGCGGTCGGGTTATTTACAACAAGCACACCCAGTCGTTGCGCATGCTCAAGTATGTAAGTCGAGTAGATATACTCAAGATTAAAAGGCGGATCTTTTCTCATTAAAATAATATCGAGAGTAGATAAATTATCTACATGAGCGTTTGACAATGTGTGCCATTTTTTCGGGTCATCAGCTACCTTCAGGCATTGCATACGCGCTACCGGAATATCATTATCCATATAAAGATCATCAAGCTCCATGTACTGTATATTCCAGCCACGTTTTTGTGCAGCTAGCAACATCGCAAAAGAACTATCCTTCTTTATATCGATCTTGCTAATTGGATCCATAATGATACCTAATTGCATAAAATACCTTTATTTTTCATATATAACCTAGCCATAAACAGCTTTCTCATTAATTCCTAAAGTGTATTATTATAAAACTCTATCTCTTTTAATAACATGGTTTTAAACAACTAAAATATATTGTGAAAAAAATAAAAATTGCGACTCGAAAAAGTCCTCTTGCTATATGGCAGGCCAAGTATGTTAAAGAAGAGTTGATAAAAGCTCATGTTGATATAGAAATTGAATTAGTCAGTATGCAAACAGAGGGCGATCGTTTTCTTGAATCTCCTTTGTTCAATGTTGGCGGTAAAGGCCTTTTTATAAAAGAGCTCGAAGCGGCTTTATCGTCTAATGATGCTGATATTGCTGTGCATTCGATGAAAGACGTTGTCGTCGATTTACCAGAGAATCTCGTATTGCCGGTTATTATGAAGCGCGAGGATAGTCGAGATGTGTTGATATCTAATCATTATAATGAAATCGATACAATCCCCAACAATAGTGTTGTAGGCACGTCTAGCCTACGCCGGCAGTCACAATTTAGGAGGCTTTGCCCAAATGCTGTCTTGAAAGATTTACGTGGTAATGTTGGGACAAGAATACGTAAGCTGGATGACGGCGAGTACGATGCAATTTTACTTGCAGCAGCAGGCATTATTCGACTTGGGTTGAGTAACCGTATAACGCAATTAGTGCCTCATAGCCATTTGCTTCCTGCCGTTGGTCAAGGCGCTATAGGCATCGAGTGTCGTGCTGATGATATGACTACACAAGAATTAATTGCCCCGCTGAATGATAAGGATACCTCCCTTTGCGTATTAACGGAGCGCGCTTTTAGTCGTCGTTTAAACGGCGGCTGTCAATTACCCATCGCCGCACATGCTTTAATTGAGGATAAACAAATAAAATTGAGTGGGTTGGTTGCAAGGCTAGATGGGAGTGAAATTATAAAATCAGAAAAACAGGGCGACATCACGGATATAGAAAGTATTGGT
>Ga0209403_10000860_pt1 | contig 41913 bp, 40 predicted proteins | sample ArcticOcean_MG_C_8_FD_187440 | JGI IMG/M metagenome (GOLD analysis project Ga0209403, IMG submission 187440) | Marine microbial communities from western Arctic Ocean - ArcticOcean_MG_CB11_86 (SPAdes) (version 2) | ecosystem: Environmental > Aquatic > Marine > Oceanic | place: Arctic Ocean... | reverse complement strand
AAGTATAATTCAAATCAAAGTTTAAAAAATCATTTTTTTTCCACTTAGACATTAGTTCTATTCCTTGCGATTTAACTATAGCATCTTGATTATGATAATATTCATTTACATCACTGGCGCCGTCTTTCCAGGCATCAAGTGTATCAAAATATCTTTGATCAAAATAACTAAGATCTAATGTTAAGCCCTGATTAATAAAAGATTTTTCAATTCCAACATCCCAACTTTCTCCAGTTTCCGCTGTATTTTGCGTTGATTGTTGCCAGGCTTTATGTAGCTCATAAAGAGCAGGAAATCTAAAGCTTGTTCCATAAGATGATTTCAGTTTAGTTGATTTATCATCAAACAGATAAGCTAATGAGACTCTATGACTGTCCTCATTGCCTGCTGTTTTATGTTCGTCAAATCTTGTTCCAAATGTTGCATATAAATTTTTATTTATTCTGCTTTGAAAATCAATGTACGTTGAAGTTATATTTCCATGATTTTTTGTATCAGCGCCAGATTTCTCCCAGTCTAATTCGTCATATTCATTTTCATAACCAAATGTTACGCTGTTATCCAAATTTATATTATACAAACCTGAGTAAGTAAAAGCATCTCTAAACCCGTAATAAAAATCTTCTTGAAAGCCCGATCCGAATTCACTGTAGTTGTCATACGCTCTACTAGAATAATAATTCGAATATGTAAAATTATTAGTAAATTTTTCATTTGGTTTATAAATTAAACTTAGACTACCATTTGATTCTTTAGAATGTTCAGTGTTGTCATCAGGGCATGCTGTGCAACTTGAGGTATCATAGCCATCATATTCTAAAAATGTATCTGCAAATCTTAAATTACTTTTAAATTTAATGTTATCAGAAATTTTACGACCATAATTTGCGACTATAGTTCCATTTCTATAAGCATCTTTTTCATCATTGTCTGTCATTGCAGATATTCCTTCTGTTTCAAATCTTTCAATTCCAACATAAAAATCATTTTTTTCATCTGCTCCGGCTATAGAACCAGCAATGTTATAAAGAGAATTCGACCCGCTATTAGCTGAAAAACTTTTTTGAATTCCTGGCTTACCTTTTTTTGTGGTGATATTTATTGTTCCTCCCATAGCTCCACTTCCATAAATTGAGCTTTGGTTCCCTTTTAATATTTCAACTCTTGAAATTTGATTTTTTAAAATATCATCAAAGTAATAATCGTTGCTAACAGTACTTGGGTCTGACATTTTAACACCATCTATATAAACTGTAGAATATCTTTTTGGAAGACCCCTCAGTTGAATTCCTGAAGTTGTTCCATATCCACCACTTTGATATCCATTTAAACTTGGAGAACCAAAGCTTAAAACGTCACCAAGAAAATAATCGCCTGAATTATTTATTTGATTTTCATCATAAATAACTACTGAACTTCCTACCGTTGAAGTAGATTGTGTTTTTTTACTTGGAGCAATTACAATAACTGGTGTATCTGCAGCAAAAGCTAGGTTAGAAAATAACACTAAAATTAAACTTAATGACAAGACTTTTAACTTTTTAACCATTCAGCACTCCATTTTTATTAAAGCTTTCGCTTTAATTTATATTGTTAATGCCACTGCTAATTTTGCATTGCAGAACTAGGCTTTTCCTGGCCATCATTCGACAGGGGACTATACTGGGTAGCGCTCGGACTTAAACATTTTGTTTTTACCATTGCAGGAACAGTTAATGATTTTCACATTATTCCCTACCACATCAGTATTGTTGCAAAATTAAATACTAAAAAATATTTACTTAGTCAATATTAAATCTTTGTCTTGAGTGTATTTAAATTCATGTTTTAAAGATATTTCAGCCTTATTAAGCTCTATCCCCATGTCTGCGGCATGCTGCAATGAGGAGATAAATTTTTCTCTAATTAACGTATTAACTATTTCAATTGCTGTTTTACCCTTAACTATCGCAACCATATCATTAATGGGAGAATTTCCTAATCTGGTAAATTTACAATAACCAACTTGGATAAAATTTTTTTTCTTATCTATTCCGATTAAAAAATATCCCTTCGGATCCATTTTCCAGTCTTTAATTTTGTGGTATTTTGCAATTAGTCTTTTTTTAATTTTTTTATTAATATTATACCATCTTCCTTTGATTATTTTATTTTTGCTCATATTTTGCTTATTTTCTTCTATAATTCATAAAACCGAAACCAAGTAGCAAAATTAGCGCAAACGGATAAACAATTCTTTTGTTGGGTCTATCTAAATTTTCTATTTTAAATTCAGTAATTATATCTCCCATTTCCATCCCATCGCTTTTTGCAAGACCCTTCCAATTTAGTGTATCTATTACTGTTTTACCCTCGTCGTCAATTAAAGAGATGCCATAGTCTTTTAAAGAATAATTTTCATCAAATCTATTCTTTTTAATTACAAAAAGTTTGTATCTTTCTCCGTAATCAGTATTCCTTGTCACTTTTATATGAACATCATGATCTGGTTTTAAAGTAACCATTTCTAAATTATTTATTTGCAATGGAGAATACTCAAACTTTGGGTAAAATTTATCAAGAACAAAACCAGGCCTTAAAAATGATAAAGAAATTAATAGAAAAACAACTATTTCAAACCACTTCATTTTATTAATAAACCAAGCTTGAGTAGCTGCGGTAAATACTAGTATGCCAATTAAAGAAGTTATAATTACCAACGAAGCGTGCCAAATATTCTCTATACCAATTAAAAGAAGCTCGTGATTAAACAAGAATACAATAGGAAGAATAGCTGTCCTTAAACTGTACCAAAAAGCTTGCACTCCAGTTTTAAGAGGATCTCCTCCTGAGATGCCTGCTGCTGCATACGATGCAAGACCTACTGGAGGGGTTACATCTGCCATTAACCCGAAATAAAATACAAATAAATGAACGGCTATAAGTGGAAATATATATCCAGAAGCATTACCAACATCCACTAAAACCATAGACATTAATGATGCCACGACAACATAGTTTGCAGTTGTAGGAAGGCCCATACCTAAAAGCAAACACAGAACTATAGTTAATAATATTAAAATTACGACATTATCCTTAGCAATAGATTCTATTACAATAATTAAATTTGTGCTTAATCCTGTAGAACCTACCGCTCCTACTATTACTCCTGCGGTTGCAATAGCGATACCAACCGCAACCATGTTTATTGCACCTTTTTCAAACCCTATGATAGTTTGATTAAACCAAATTTTTAAAGTCTTTTTAAAGTTAGATTCTTTTCTTAATGTGAATAATTTGTTTACTAGGTTGACCAAAATTAATGCAATAGTTGCATAAAAAATTGAATAAGAAGCTGTAAAACGAACAATAACTAATAAATATATTAAAACAAAAATTGGAATTAAAAAATGTAAGCCAGCTAAAAAAGTTTTTTTAAGATGTGGGATATCTTTTTCTTCCATTCCTTTTAGATTTAATTTTAAAGCTTCAAGGTGCGAAATATAAAACAAAGCTATGTAAGATATAACTGCTGGTAGAAATGCATGTTTTACAACTTCGAAATAAGTAACTCCTATAAAACTTGCCATGACAAAAGCAGCTGCCCCCATAACCGGTGGCATTAATTGTCCATTAACCGATGATGATACTTCTATTGCTCCTGCTTTTTCTTTTGAGAATCCAGTTTTTTTCATAATTGGAATAGTAAAAGTTCCTGTAGTGACTGTATTTGCAACTGAAGAACCAGATATCATTCCAGTCATAGCTGATCCTAAAATAGCTGCCTTAGCTGGTCCTCCTCTCATTTTACCAACCATAGCAAAAGCTAAATCCAAAAAATATTTTCCACCACCCGCAGTCTCTAAAAGTGCGCCAAATAAAACAAACAAAAATATAAAATCTACCGACACACCAATAGGAATTCCAAAAATAGCTTCTTGGTCAAACCATTGATATCCAACGAGTCTCTTTAGCGAAAGCCCACCGTGTGAAATTATATCAGGAGCATATTGTCCAAAATAAGAAAATAATAAAAAAATTATTGCTATTATAGCTAAAGGTTTTCCAATTACTCTTCTTGTTGCTTCAAGTAAAATTAGAATTCCAATTGTTCCAATAATTAATTCGACTGGTATATTAATATTTTCTCCTAAGGCAATATTTAAAAGAATTCCTCCCCTATCTATAAGTTGATCATAAAAAAAATAGATATATAGACAACAAAAAGATGCGACTATACTTATAAAAATATCAAAAGATGAAATTTTTTTACCTCGTGAAATTGGAAATATTAGAAACGCTAGCAATAAAGCAAAACCTAAATGAATTGCCCTGGCTGGCAAACCCTTAAACATTCCAATATTAAATATAAATGGAAATGGGGATGCATACCAAAGCTGAAATAGAGACCAAATAATGGCTATGGCAGCAACAATTTTTAAATGTAATCCTGTAAGATTTTTAGTTGGTGACAAATCTTCATGAATTTTACTTTCACTTTTTGTGTCAGTTTTTTGATCCATTTATAAAAGATACTTTACTATAAAAAAAAAGGCCCAACAAATATATTGGGCCTTTTAATTTAATTATATATTTGGATTACATTAATCCAGCTTCTTTATAATATTTAATTGCACCTGGATGTAATGGAGCCGATAAACCGTCAGCTATCATATTTTTCTTTTCCAATGGTCCAAAAGCAGGATGCTGTGATTTGAAAGAATCAAAGTTTTCAAAAACAGCTTTTGTAACTAAATAAACTAGTTCTTCTGGAACATCAGCGCTTGTTACAACAGTAGCTTTAACACCAAACGTAGTTACATCTTTCTTTTGTCCAGTGTAAGTTCCAGCAGGTATTACTGCTTTAGCGTAATAATCTGCGCCATCAATTAAACCTTGAACTGGTCCACCTGTAAGATTAATTGGTAAAGCTTTTGCTGCACATGTTGCTGCTTGTTCCATGGCACCATTTGGAAATCCTACTGAATAACCATAAGCATCTATTTTACCATCGCATAAAGCTTTTACTTGTTCAGATGAAGTTAATTCCGTAACTCCTTTAAAGTAGCTATTGTCAACTCCCATAGCTTTCATAAGTTCTTCCATAGTTCCTCTTTGTCCAGAGCCTGGATTTCCTATGTTAACAGTTTTACCTGCAAGACTTTTAAAGTCTTTAACTTTTGCTTTTTTTCTAGCCCAAATTTGGAAAGGTTCGTTGTGAACTGAAAAAACAGCTCTTAAGTTACTAAACTGTTTTCCTTCCCATTTGCTTGAACCATTGTAAGCATGAAATTGCCAGTCAGACTGAGCTACACCAAATTGGAATTCTCCTTCTTTAATTTGTCCAATATTGTAGTTAGAACCTCCTGTTGATGGAGCAGTACATCTATATGCTTTGTTTGTACCTTTTTTTCTTCCATGATCTGCACTTATTGCAAACTTATGCATCATTTTACAAATTGCGTTTCCAGTTTGGAAATAAACTCCAGTTGGTCCGCCTGTACCTATTGTAAAGAACTCTGCTGATTTTGCTATTGTTGCTAACGGTGCAGACATAGCGAACATCATTAGTGCTCCTGTAATAGTGGAAATAAATTTTCTCATTTGTTTTTCCCTTTTTAATTATTAATAATTAAGTTTAATAAAGAAAGGATATCAATTCTAAGATAAATCTAAAGTGAATTTGACCATTCTTTTAATGCACTAACACCATCAACTATATTTGGTGCATTTTTCTTTAGATCAGCATTATCTAGTTTTTTTCTACCTGAAGTATTCTTTAAAAAATTAGCTCCATCGAAATCAGTATAGCTCAATCTTGCAAGCATTTTTTTACTATCGAGCCCAAAATCACTACCTGGCAATAAAGCAACACCAGTTTTTTTTAAAATATCCTTGCACATTTCTGATGATGATGAAAACTTTGCATTAGTAAATTCTGGAAACAAATAAAATCCACCTTCAGGTTCTGTAATATTTATAACGTTAGATTTTAAATTCTCATACACATACCTGCCCGTAAAAGATAATATTTTTTTTACTGCAGATAAATAATCTGAATGATCACTTCTATAGGCCTCTATTGCAGCATATTGTATTGGAGCACTTACAGAAGTGAAAGATTCACTACATAATATTTTTAAACTTTCTTTAAATTCTTTTAGTTGATTTGGAATTGCAAAAAATCCAAGTCTCCATCCACCCGCTCCACACCATTTACTTAATCCACTACTAACAATAGTCCCTTCTGGATAATAATTAGAAATAGATTTATACTGGTCATCAAAAGTAAGTCGAGAATATATCTCATCAGACAATATTATTAATTTATATTTTTTTGCAATCTCAGCAATTTCTTGTAAATTTTTACAAATTGTACCTGCTGGATTATTAGGAGAATTTATAAATAGTAACAAATTCTTTTCTTTTATATTTTTTATTTTATTTTCTAATAATTCTGCAGTTGGAAACCAATTAGAATTACTTGTCGTTTGAATCCAATGAACCTTATTTTTTGCGATAAGTGCCTGCGGTTGATATGACACCCAACTGGGCGCTGGTAGTAGCACTTCCCCTTGAAAAGCAATTTGTGTCAAAAACATTAGCTCCTTAGTTCCCGGACCAATTACGATATCCTCTTTATTAAAATTATTATTAGTCTTATTTAAGTTGTTTGTGATTACTGATCTTAGTTCCTCAAGACCTTGCATGGGTAAATAAGTGTGTTTATTAGCATTGGCTTTTAAAGCAGAAATCACAGATTCCGGAACAGGAAATGGAGATTGTCCAAATCCAAACTTGTATATTTTTTTTCCACTTTTTTTAAGTCTATTAGACTCTTCATTTATTGCTAAAGTTGCCGAAGGTTTCAATTGACTTATTTGATCTTTAATAAATTTATTCATATAGCTCTTTGATATTTTTAAATTGTTTTAGGCTATCTGGATTAGCCAACGCTTCCAAGTTTTTAATCTTATCACCTTCAATACTTTGTTTAACTGCTAGTTCCACAAGTTTTCCATTTTTTGTTTTAGGAATTTCTAAAATAGAAATTATTTTTGAAGGTACATGTCTTGGGGAAGCATTAATTTTAATTGCTTTTTTTATTTTTTCTTTTATATCATCGTTTAAATTATAACCTCTGTTAAGCACCACAAACAATATAACCCTAATATCGTTTTTCCACGATTGTCCAATGACAATTGATTCTTGTATTTCTTCAAATTTTTCAACAACGCTATATATTTCTGCAGTACCTAATCTTACACCTCCTGGATTAAGCGTAGCATCAGATCTACCAAATATAATAAATCCGTCATTATTAGTTATTTTTGCAAAATCTCCATGATGCCAAACATTCTTATATTTTTCAAAATAGGCTGATTTATATTTTTTATCTTCATTATCATTCCAAAATTTAACGGGCATCGAAGGAAAAGGTTTTTTGCAAACAAGTTCCCCTTTTGTATTTTGTATAGAAGTACCCTCTTCATTAAAAATATCAACATCCATACCCAAACCCTTGTTTTGAATTTCTCCTGCATAAACGGGTTGAAATAAATTTCCCAGAACAAAGCAAGACACGATATCCGTTCCGCCTGAAATAGATGATAAGTGAACATCTTTTTTAATATTATTATAAATATATTTAAATCCATCTTTATACAGAGGTGAGCCAGTAGAACAAATGGTTCGTAATTTTAGAAGGTTATGTTTGTTTTTTGGTATTATTCTTTTATTATTAAGTGCATCAATATATTTTGCGCTTACACCTAAAAGAGTAGCTTTTTCTTCGCTTACAAATTCAAATAATAAATCATCTTTTTTATACATTGGAAAACCATCAAACAGCAGAATTGTAGCGCCCGATGCGAGAGCACCAACAAGCCAGTTCCACATCATCCACCCGCAAGTGGTAAAATAGAATACTCGATCATTTTCTTTTACATCAGAATGTATTTGTAATTCTTTATTGTGTTGAAGTAACACTCCTCCTGTTCCATGACAAATACATTTTGGTTTACCCGTCGTTCCGCTTGAATAAAGAATGGCTAAAGGATCATTAAAATTCGACATAACATATTTAATTTTCTTTTTATTTTTTAAATCAACTAGAGAATTCCAATTGTATGTTTCAATTTTAATATTTTTAATTTTTTCAACTTCAGTACCTGGATAAGGAACGACTACTATTTTCTTTATTGAAGGAACATTTTTTAGAATCTGAGGCAATCTTTCTAGAACATTTATTTTTTTTCCATTATAAAAATATTTATCACCTACAAATAATACTTTTGGAGTAATTTGTGAAAATCTATCTATAACACCTGCGGTTCCAAAATCAGGAGAGCATGAAGACCATATAGCTCCTAAAACTGTAGTACTAATATATGCGACGATCGTCTCAGGTATGTTTGGCATGTATGCTGCTATGCGATCGCCTTTTTGAACTCCATTAGATTTTAGCCAACTTGAAACTTTTTCAACATCTAAATTCAAATTATTCCATGATATATCCTTTTTATACCCATTTTCACTTTTGAATATAATTGCCTGTTCGCTGTTATTTTTTTTTAAAAGATTCTCGGCATAATTAAGCTTAGTGTCGGGGAAAAACTTGTTTTTAAAAAAAATATTAGATTCTTGAAGTAAAATATTCCCCAAACTGCCTTTTACTTTTGTGAAATCCCAAATTGATTTCCAAAAATTCTTCGGGTTTTCTACTGACCATTTCCAAATTTTATTAAAATCGTTGTTATGTTTAATTTTGTAGTTCTTATAAATAAAATTAGAATAAAGAGCTAAATTTGTTTTATTTAACTTTTCTTTCTTAATTTTCCAAAGATAGGTTTCCATTAATCTATTATGTCAAAAAAATTTGATATTAAATTCTTTAATATTATGCTAAACTTAATTTACAATTATTTAAAAGGAGAACTGTTTCCTTAGTGATTCGGTCATGTTTTAATCATCTTTTGTTCTTAACAAAAATCTAAATATGGTATGTGGACAAGAATAATATACAATTTATGGAAAACCACTTAAAAAAAATTACAGCTGTTCTGGGCCCAACTAATACAGGAAAAACGCACTTAGCTGTTGAAACAATGCTTGGTTTTGAAAGCGGAATTGTAGGTTTTCCATTAAGATTATTAGCCAGAGAAATTTTTGACAAATGCGTGACTAAAGTTGGAATAGAAAAAGTGGCCCTGATTACTGGAGAAGAAAAAATAATTCCAAAATCACCTAAATATTATGTTTGTACAGTGGAATCTATGCCACAAGATATTTCGGTAGATTTTGTTGCGGTTGATGAAATACAAATGTGCACTGATCATGAAAGAGGCCATATATTTACTGACAGATTATTAAATGCCAGAGGCGATAAACTGACAATGTTCCTTGGCTCGCATACAATGAAATCCGTTATATCATCATTAATTAGTGATGTTGAGTTTGTAAGTAAAGAGAGATATTCAAAATTAACATACAGTGGTTACAAAAAAATATCTCGCTTAAACCCTAAAACTGCACTAATTGCCTTTTCAATAGATGAAGTTTACGCAATAGCTGAACTCGTAAGAAGACAAAAAGGTGGAGCTGCAGTGATTATGGGATCTTTAAGTCCAAAAACTAGAAATTCTCAAGTAGAATTATATCAATCTGGTGATGCAAATTTTCTTGTTGCAACTGACGCAATTGGAATGGGAATAAACATGGACATCGATAATGTTAGCTTTGCTAATTTGAAAAAATTTGATGGAAAAAAAACTAGAAAACTAAACCTAAGTGAAATATCTCAAATTGCTGGAAGAGCTGGCAGACACACTAATGATGGGACTTTTGGAATAACAGGTGAATGTAAACCATTGTCCTCAGATGAAATTGAAAAATTGGAAAACCATGATCTAAATAAAATTGATGTATTGTGCTGGAGAAATTCTGATATTAATTTTGACAGTTTAGAAAATCTAATTTTTTCACTTGAAAAAAAAATTAATAACAAATTTTTAAAAAGAATTAATGATTGTGAAGATGAAAAAATTCTAAGACTATTGATAAAAGATAACAATGAAATAAATAAAAAACACTCTAAAGATTTTATAAAAATACTTTGGGAATGTTGCCAAATACCAGATTTTTCAAAAAAAGCCTACGGACATCATATTGATGTAGTAAAAAAAGTCTTTGGATTTTTAACATCAAAATCAGGAAAAGTTACAAATGAATATATGAAAAAGCAACTTCAATATTTAGATAGATATGACGGAAACATTGATACTTTGGCTAATAGAATTTCAAATGTTAGAACTTGGTCCTACGTTGCTAATAAAAAAAATTGGTCTACTAACCCAGATTACTGGGTAGAACGCACAAAATATATGGAAGATAAATTGTCAGATAAGCTTCACGAAGAACTTACGAAGAGTTTTATAGATAAGAGAATTAGTGTTTTGTCTAGAAGTTTAGAACAAGACATTACTTTAGCAACAGAGATTAAAAACAAAAATGAAGTTATTATTGACGGTCAATATATGGGTCGTTTAAATGGAATGAGATTAGACCTTGACCTAAAATCTGGATCACTAAAAACAGATATTAAATCTCTCAAAAAAGCAGCTAGACAAGCTATAGCGCCAGAATTAATGAGAAGAACTAATCAAATAATTAAAAGTGAAGATTTTACACTCGATGATGATCACAAAATATATTTTATGGAAAATCCCATTGCTTACATTTCTAAGGGAAAAGATTATCTAAATCCAAAATTAGAACTTTTAGTTGATGAAGCAATTGATCTAGACTCTAAGGAAAAATTAAAAATAAATTTAGAAAAAAAATTATACAAACTTATTTCATCAGAATTATCTGATCTCGTTAACTTAAGTAAAACAAAATTTAAAAATAACTACTCTCGTGCGCTTTGTTATCAATTATTTGAAAATAATGGTATAATAAAAAGAAATGCTGTTCACCAAATGATAAAAAATATTTCTAAAGATGATAGGATAAGTTTGAGAAAAATAGGCGTGAAAATTGGAAGATATCATATTTTTCTTCCAAAAATGTTAAAACCCAGCGCTGTGGAACTTAGAGTGAAATTATGGAAATTATATTTTTATGAAGATAAAAAATATATTATTCCTAAATATGGTCTAAACTTCCTGAAAAATGAAACAAAAAAAAATAGTAATTTTCTTTTAATATGTGGTTTTGAGAATTTTAATAAATTTTATGTTAGAATTGATATATTGGAAAGATTTTTCTTAAAAATTATCGAAAATACTAAAGATAAAGCATTTAAAATCAACTCTGATATGATTAATTTGATTGGCTGTAGTAAAGAAAATTTCTTTAAACTTTTAGAGTTAATGGAATATAAATCTAAAAACAAAAAAGAAGAATTTTTTATTTATAAGCCTAAATTAGAAAAAAATAAAAAAATGGAAAAAACTATTAAAAATAACCCATTTGAAAAATTGTCTGAGTTAAGATTTAGATAAATGTTTAAAAAAATTTTTAATAAAAAAAAAATAGAGGTTTCGGATAATAAAAATATTTTAATTGCAGCTCTATTAATACATGCGGCAAAAATTGACGAAAATTATACCGATACAGAAAAAAAAATTATTAAAAAGGCATTAATGGAACTTAACAGCATAAGTTCAGATGAAACTGAGGATTTAATAAAGCTTGCAGAAAAAAAAGAAGAAGAATCAAATCAAATAGTTGAATTTACTAAGGAAATCAAAAAATACTCCATGGAATTTAGATTAAAAATAATTGAAGTTATTTGGAAAATTGTATATTCAGACGGCACAAGTGACGATTATGAATCAAATTTAATCAGAAGGATTTGTGGATTATTGTATATTTCTGGAAAAGATAATGGAATTATTAAAACAAAAGTTCAAAATTTATTAAAATAAAAAATGACTTATATTGTTAATCAAAATTGTATTAAGTGTAAGCTAATGGATTGTGTAGAGGTCTGTCCAGTAGACTGTTTTTATGAAGGTGATAATATGCTGGCAATTAAACCTGACGAGTGTATTGATTGTGGAGTCTGTGAACCCGAGTGTCCTATAAATGCAATTCAGCCAGACACGGATCAAGGTACAGATGATTGGGTTAAAATAAATACTAAATATAGTAGCTTGTGGCCAAACATTACTAAAAAAAGAACGGAAGATGTTCCTCAAGATCAAGAAAAATGGCGAGACGTAAAAGAAAAGCTAAAATATTTAAGTGAAAAACCGGGAAAAGGAGATTAAAAACTACCATGAATAAAAAAAGCAAAAAGAGTAAAACGAAGAGAAAAAAAATTATCTCAAAGAGGCCAATTCAAAAAAATAAATATAACCAGAGTACTTTTAAATCTGAAGATGAAAAAGTAAAAATTAAGAAAATTTTAAAACAGCCCACTGAAAAAAGAATTTACAATCTAAAGGATTATGTGGTTTACCCAAAACATGGCGTTGGTAAAATTGTTTCTATAGAAAAAGCGAAAATAGGAAATATTGACATAACTTTTTATAAGGTGTTTATCGAAAAAGAAAAATTAACATTAAGCATACCTCTAAATCAACAGTCACACCTGAGACCTGTTTCAAGCATTAATCAAGTCAATAAAGCAATTAATATTTTAAAAAGTAAACCAAAAATAAAACGAACAATGTGGAGTAGAAGAGCACAAGAATATGACCAAAAAATTAATTCGGGAAAACTTTACCTATTAGCAGAAGTAGTGAAAGACCTTAACAAAAAAACTGATGTGGTTTTAGAACAGTCATATAGCGAAAGACAACTTTTTGAAAAAGCATATGAGAGATTAAAATCTGAATTTGAAGTAATTCTGGGTGAAAAAGCTAAAATAAAAATAGATAAAGCTCTAAAGCGTGTTGAAATTCCAGATCAAATCTAACTTCAATAATAAAAAGAAACGCCCTTCGTTAATTAATAATTAATAATTAATAATTAATAGAAGGGCGTAATTCCTTAAAAAAAGTATCGCTTATCTTTTTCTTCTTTTTTTAGCTTTTTTCTTCTTAGCTTTTTTTCTACGTTTAGCCATTTTCAGCTCCCTTTTTGTTTTAATTAAACAAATCACTAAGTGATTCGTTAGTTATTTAAAGCTTTATGTTTATTTTTTCTTATGTCAAACATTAATTCTGTTGACAAATTGTAAATAAAATTAAATTTAATATATAATTTAGTTATTATTTTTATTATTTAAATAAACAAGTAATAGCAGTGTTTTTTTAATGTAAAACTAAATTAGATTAACTATTTTTTATAAAAATTTTCTAAAATATTTATATACTTATTGGTAACTTTATTTCTTTTTACCTTCATTGTGGGAGTTAATAGACCATTTTCAATTGAAAAATTTTCTTCAGTAAGGTGAAATTTTTTTATTTTTTCTGTTAAAGTTAAATTTTCGTTAATTTTATTTATTATTATAGCTATTTTATCTCTGTTACCTTTAAATTCTTTTGTAGGAACAATCAGTGCTACCAAATAATTTTTTTTGTCACCGTACAACATGCACTGATCTATTTCTGCAGAATTTGAAAGCAAATTTTCAATTTTTGCTGGTGAAATATTATCTCCTCCAGCACTTACAATAATATCTTTTTTACGATCAGTAATTTTTAAGTACCCGTCTTTAGGGTCTATTTCTCCAATATCACCAGTATATAACCAGCCGTCTCTAATAACTTTTTTTGTTTCTATCTCATTATTCCAGTAACCTAACATTACATTTTCTCCTTTAACTAATATCTCTCCATCTTTGGCTATTTTTACTTCATTTCCTTTAAAAGGAGGTCCAACAGTATCTATTTTTATTTTTTGTATAGGATTACAACTCACAACAGGAGATGTCTCCGTTAGTCCGTAGCCTTGCAAAGTAGGCAACCCAATAGCATTTAAGAATTCACCAATTTCTTTGTCTAAAGCTCCTCCTCCAGACACAAAAGCTTTTAAATTGCCACCAAACTGTTTTTTTACTTTTTTTCTAACTAAAATGTCTAGCAGTGAATTTATTAATTTTTCAAAAAAATTCATCTTTTCTTTTAACAAACTTTTTTTCCCAAAATGAATTGTTGCTTTAATTAATTGAGATTTGAGACCAGTGGTCTTTTTTATATTAATATTTATTTTACTGTAAAGATTTTGATAAAATCTAGGCACAGCGGTCATGATTGTTGGTTTGGCCTCTGAAATATTATCCAAAAGTTTTTCTATTTTTTCTGCGTAAAATATTTTAGCACCAACCACTATTTGTACAAATTGTATAGTATGCTCATAAGAGTGTGATAACGGAAGCCACGTCAAAAAGATTGGTCTTTTATCAATTAAAGGTTCTACAATTTCTTTTGCACCTTCTAAATTATTTAATATACCCCCATGACTTAAAATAACTCCTTTGGGATTCCCACCAGTACCTGAAGTATATATAATACATGCTGGTGAAATTCTTTTTAAATTTGTTTTTTTTATTTTATCCTTTTCTAATAAATTATCTTTAATTATAGTTTCAAAGTCTAGATATTTCTTTTTAGTATTTCCTTTAGCAAGATTGTTAAAAGAAATTACACATTTAATAAAATCTTTTTGGTTAATAGTTTTTTCTAATTTTTTATGCATTTCATTATTTGAAACAATAACAACGGTTGGTTTACAATCTTCAATTAAATATTTATAATCATTTTCTGTATATGTGGTATAAGCAGGAACAGTTATTGCGTTAGATAGCATGATTGCCATATCAGTTATAAGCCATTCTGGTCTATTTTCTGAAACTAAAAGAACTCTGTCTCCTTCTTGAACATAATTTTTTAACTTATTTGCAAGTTTGTAAACACAAGAAACTGTTTGAGACCAGCTATATTTTTTTCTATTAATGGTATTGAGCCATTCTAAAAAAATATCATCTGGATTTTGTCTTTCTGCCTGATAAAAAAATAAATCAGTTAAATTATTAAATTCTTTTAAATTCATATATATTTTGGTGGGCAAAGAGAGAATCGAACTCTCACAGTATTGCTACCACAGGATTTTGAGTCCTGCGCGTCTACCAGTTCCGCCATTCGCCCACTTTAACCTCTTAACCAGTGTTTATTTCTCTATTATGTTTTTAATTATTTAAACAATCAACTAAAATTTTTTAATTAAATTAACTAATGGTAAAAGACTACGCTGTTCTTTTTCCACAGAATATTTCTCTTCCAGCTTATTGAGATGAGGTTTAATTTCATCAAAAGTATAATCATTTACATTAAAATCTTTAACCTTACTTATTACTTTATTAGCAAATGTTCTTATGTCGCCTGAAAAAACTTCATCAAAAATTGGTGCATTCCAAAACTCTTTTCCTCCCTCGCCAGTATAGCCAATCACATGATTACCGCATAACGCCGACTCGATGGGTGGCAAACCTAGGCCTTCAAGCTCAGAAAATGACAAAAATATTTTTGATTTTTTGAAGATATTAACAACCTCTAGCTCAGTTAAATTATCTATACTTCTAATTTTCCAATTTTTTGGCAGATGACGATTCAAAATAAAAAGTAATATTTCGCTATTATTTTTGTGTTTTCTTGGCATATAAGTTATTAAATTTTCTTTTTTTTCAAATATTTCTTTAGAACAGGAATATTTTTCGCTATCAACGGAAATATGAACTCTTATGATTTTTTCTTTAAATTCAGGAAAAGTTAATATTACAGCTTCAGTTATTTCATCAGCGCAACTTAAAATGAATTCTGCCTTTTTATATGCTTCATAAATGTCAAGATCGGTAAAATTTTTTTTAGGTTTTGTGTATAAGTAAAAACCATTCAATACAAATATCCCATATTTTACATTTTGGTTCTGTAAAATTTTTGCATGATAAACAGCCATCCATTCAGGCATTATTGCAATTTCTTTTTTTGAATCAAATGATAGATTTGTTTTAAAATTTACATTATGCGGAAACCAACTACATCTATAATTTAAATCTTCAAAGTGAAATATTTTACAGTCTTTTTCTTTAGATAGTAGTTTTGATAATATTTCTGCTTGTCTATAAATTAATTTTATTCCACCGGTAGGTCTATTTTTACCTTTAGGACAAATATAGATTATTGATTTCATTTAATTTTAAAAAAATTTATTCTTAGTCCAAATACGATATAATTAAGCTTATCTTAACGACACTTATTTAGATTGAAAAGAGTAAATTAATGGCGATCCCGGCGGGAATCGAACCTGCAACTGCTCCTTAGGAGGGAGCCGTTATATCCATTTAACTACGGGACCTTAATAATAATTTTAATAAAAATTAAGTTGGTTTGTCTATACTTATTAAAAAGTTTTTTTTAACTATATATACCAATATTAAAGAAGTTACGAACATTATAAAAGCTAGAGCTAGAGGCAAAATTACATCTGTGACAATATTCATAAAAAAATAGTATAAGATTAAACATCAATTTTAAATAAAAAAATGATTAAAAAATTATACGATAAATGTGTTGCTTGGGCTGGGCACAGATTTGCCAAACCAATTTTAGCTTTTGTATCATTTATAGAAAGTTCATTTTTTCCTATACCACCCGATGTAATGATAATTCCTATGGTCATATCAAAAAAAGAGGAATTTATTCGAATAGCATTAATAGTAACTATTTTTTCAGTTTTAGGTGCATTGTTCGGTTATTATATTGGTTATGCATTAAATGAAATTGCAATAGAAATTTTTGAATTTTATGGATATGAATATTCTGATGATTTTAAGGAAAAATTTACTTCTGGTGGAGGATTTTTTGCTTGGTTAGGTATATTAATAACTGCAGGTTTTACACCATTACCATTTAAACTTTTAACTATTTCAAGTGGGATTATTCATTTTAATCTAATATCTTTTATTTTTATATGTATTGTTACAAGAGGTTTAAGATTTTTTTTAGTTTCATATTTATCTTATAGGTTTGGAGAAAAAATAGGGCCCCTTTTAGATAAACAGGGTACTAAATGGAGTGTTGTTATTGCTGTAGTACTTATTTTAATCGCAGCAGGGATATATTTTTTGTTTATTAAATAGAAATGAAAGAACAGGCGAATAGAAAAATTTTAATTAGCATACTAATATTTATTTTACTTGTTTTAATCTTTGCTTTTGTGATTGAATATGGGTTAGGTCACCAACCTTGTAAATTATGTTTTTATGAACGTGCTCCATATTTTCTTTCAATTTTTTTAATATTAAAAATATTATTTATAAGAGGTTATGAAAAAATTACTTTATTAATATTATCTTTAGTTTTTATCACTAGCTCAGTATTAGCATTTTACCATTTTGGTATTGAGCAGGGTTTCTTTAAAGAGTCATTGGCATGTACAACGGAAAGTTTGTCGGAAAATCTTTCAAAAAAAGAGCTTCTTCAACAATTAAAGCAAAGCAGTATAAGCTGTAAAGATGTTAGTTTTAGAATATTAGGCTTATCTCTAGCTACAATTAGTACTATTTTTTCACTTATTTTAAGCTTTGTATTTATAAAACTATTTATGAATTATAAAAAAAATGAGTTATTAAGGTAGCAACTCAACATCCCAATACAGATAATCCATCCAGCTTTCATGCAAAAAATTAGGAGGAAAATTTCTTCCGTTTAAGTGTAAATCGTCTACTGTTGGCGTAAAAGGTTTTTTATATAGTTGCATTCCTGAAGTTCGATATAATCTACCTCCCTTTTTAACATTACAAGTTGAACATGCTGTAACAACATTTTCCCAATTTGTAATTCCGCCTTTTGATTTTGGTAATAAGTGGTCAAAAGTTAAATCTTTTTTATCTCCACAATATTGACAAGTAAATTTATCTCTTAAAAATACGTTAAATCTGGTGAAGCTTGGATGCTCTGAAGGTTTTATAAAGTTTTTTAAAGCTATAACACTAGGCAAATTCATTTCAAATGAAGGGCTTCTTATTTTTCTCCTATAATTTGAAACAATACTAACTTTCTCAAGAAAAACAGATTTGACGGCATCTTGCCAACACCAAATTGAAAGCGGATAATAACTTAAAGGTCTAAAATCAGCATTTAAAACCAATGCTGGGCATTTCTCCAAAGGAGCTTTTTCGGAAGCTGCTATAATCATACAAATAAGTTAGCCGATTAAAATAAGTTTTGCAAGATATAGTTTGTTAAAAAAATGTTTCAATTATAAAAGATTTTTTTTTAAAAAAGCTAAGCCTAGACTTGTTCCTTCTACAGGAATGTTGTGTTCGCAATTTTTAAAAAGTTTTGTTTTAATTTTTAATCCGCATTTCTTTAGATACTCTTTTGCTTCTAATAGATGAGTTGGTAATACAATTGCATCATTTGCTCCATGCATTAAAAAAATTTTTGGTTTTGAATTAATATTTTTCAGTAAATGTTTTTGATTAATGACTTTACCAGAGTATCCGATTATACAATTTATTTTTTCTTTTCTCTGTAATCCAGTTTGTATGCTTATCATGCAACCTTGGCTAAAGCCCACTAAAGCTAAATTAGATGATTCTAGTTGAAAATTATTAACTACTTGGTTTAAAAATGTATTTAATTTTTCTGCAGCAGCCAAGGATTTTTCAAGCATAATTTCTTCATTTTCTGATCTCATATCAAACCATTGGTAACCTTGTGGATTATCAGTGCAAACTTCAGGTGCATTTGGGCACAAAAAAATAGCATCAGGTAAAAAACGCCGCCAATTAATTGCGAGGGTACTTATATCTTTTCCATCACCACCATAACCGTGGCACAATACAATAGCTTGGTGAGGTTTATTTTTTGACAAAGGAGATACAGAAGTAGCATTCAAAATATAACTAATCATAGTTTGATAACCATTTTAAAAATTTCTTATCTAAAAAATTAACTTCTCCAATGATTCTGGCAAACTCTTCACCTTTTTTATTTATTAAAACTGTAGTGGGTACTCCTCTTAATTTAAATTCTTTTACAAAATTTAAATTATTATCAAAGAAAATTTCTAATTTTTTAATATTTAAATCAGTGAAAAATTTTTTCGTTTTTAATGGGTTGGGCTGTTCCATGTTTACTGCAAAAACTTGTAAATTTTTAAAGTTTTTGGCTTGATAAAGTTTGTCTAGTGAAGGCATTTCTTTCTTGCAGGGAGCACACCAAGTTGCCCAAAAGTTGATAATTACAAGTTTTCCATTATATTGGTTTAGGTTGATTTCATTACCAGAGAAATCTTCAAATATTAGTGATGAAATTGGCTTTGGAATTTCATTTATAACCATATTATTGAGTGGAATATTTTCATTCGTTTGTGATATTGATGAAAAAATACTAAAACAAAAGAGGAAAATTGAAAACTTTATAATTTTTTTATTTTTGAACATTAAAAATAAGAACTTAACACATGAAAAAAAAAAATAAAGCTGTTTGGGGTAGCAGATTCAGCAATCCTACATCAAAAATTTTTGAAGAAATCGGTGCATCGATTGATGTTGATAAAAGGTTATTTGCGGAAGATATTTTAGGTTCTATTGTTCATACCCAAATGTTAATTAAGCAAAAAATAATTGATAGAAAAAAAGGCAACAAAATAATTAGTGGATTAAAAAAAATAAGGAATGAAATTGAAAAAAATAAATTTAAATTTAATAAAAAATATGAAGATATTCATCTAAATATTGAAAAAAGACTTTTTGCAATTATAGGAAATGATGCAGGCTATTTACACATAGCAAGATCTAGAAATGATCAAGTAATTACTGATTTTAAGTTATGGATAAAAAAAGCATCCAAAGAAACATTAAAAAGGTTAAATGATTTAATTAAAAGCTTTTTAAAAAAGTCAGAGGATAATATTCAAACAATTATGCCCGGTTTCACTCATTTAAAAAATGCTCAACCAATTTCATTTGCTCACTATTTGCTAGCTTATGTTGAGATGTTTAAAAGAGATAAAAAAAGATTCACTAATAATATTGATTATATTGATGAATGTCCTCTTGGTGTTGGGGCGTTAGCTGGAACTTCCTACAAAATAGACAGGAATTTTACATCCAAAAAATTAGGTTTTAAAAAACCAACAAACAATTCTATTGACTCTGTTTCTGATAGAGATTTTGCTTTAGATTTTTTATCTTCAGCCTCGATCTGCGCAATGCATATTTCAAGGTTTGCCGAGGAAATAGTTATTTGGAATTCTGACATATTTAAACTTATCCAACTTGATGACAAAATGTTAACTGGCTCTTCAATTATGCCACAAAAAAAAAATCCAGATCCAGCTGAATTGATTAGAGGTAGAGCTGGAAAAAACTTTGGATTATTGCAGGCAATGCTGACTACTATGAAGGGTTTACCTTTGTCATATTATAAAGATATGCAAGAAGACAAAGCTTTGGTATTCAATAGTTATGATACTCTTTTAGAATCAATTATTATAACAAACGAACTTGTTAAAAATTTAAAAGCCAACAAAAAAAGAATGCTTGATTTATCTAACGAAGGATACACTACTGCGACTGATTTCGCCGATTACCTTGTGCAAAACAATGGTTTGTCCTTTAGGGATGCTTATAAAATTTCAGCTAAACTAGTTAATTATGCAGAAAAAAATAAAAAAAGATTAAACCAACTCAATTTTAATGAAGTAAAAAAAATCAAGAATAATTTAGATAAAAAAGTAATGAATATATTTAATGTTAAAAATTCAGTAGATTTGAAAACTTCATATGGAGGAACCTCTACCAAAAATATTAAAAAAATGATATCTAAGTTAAAAAAGGAATTTAAATAATGCGAAAATTTTTGCTAGTCATTGCAACATGCTTATTTTGTGTTTCGTGCGGAGTAAAAAGCGATCCCGAGTATAAATCTCAGATTGATTATAATAAAGCTATATACACAATTTAAATAAAATGAATTATATCAGACTTAGGAAAAATAACCTTTGCGTTGAAAATATATCAGCGCAAAAACTTGTAAAAAAATACAGAACACCTTTTTATTGCTACTCTCTTTTGCAATTAAAAAATAATTATAATGCTCTTAATAATGCATTTAAATCTGTTAAACCAATAATATGTTTTTCTGTAAAATCAAATTCAAATCTGACCTTATTAAAGGAACTAAAAAAAATGGGCTCAGGAGCTGATATTGTATCCATTGGAGAATTATTAAAAGTAATAAAAGCTGGGATTAGTCCTAAAAAAATAGTTTTTTCTGGTGTTGGAAAAACAGAAGAAGAAATCAGAACAGCAATAAAAAAAGAGGTGCTTTTAATTAACGCTGAATCAGAAAGTGAAATTAATCTTATTAATAAAATATCAAAAAAAATATCTAAAAAGACTTCTATTGGAATAAGATTAAATCCTAATGTGACGGGAAAAACACATAAAAAAATATCCACAGGAGGTAAAGATGAGAAATTTGGTTTAGCTTATAATGATTTTGTAAATCTATGCATTAAAATAAAAAAAATGAAAAATTTAAAACTGGATGGAATAAGTGTTCATATAGGAAGTCAAATAACAAATATTAGACCATTTAAAAAAGTTTTATCTGAAATAAATAAAATAATAAATAAAACTAAAATAAATTTTAAATTTATTGACCTTGGTGGAGGCATGGGAATCTCTTATGCAAAAAAAGAGAAGCAACTTAATCTAAAACAATACGCCCAAATGGTAGATAAATTTATGAAGGGTAAAAATTCAAAAATTATTTTTGAACCTGGTAGATTTATTGTTGGGAATACAGCAATTTTAATTACAAAAATTATTTATATAAAAAAAAGTAACAATAAAAATTTTGTCATACTGGATGCTGGTATGAATAATTTGATGAGACCAGCCCTATACGATGCACAACATCAAATCGTTCCCATAAAAAAAGCAAATAAACTATTTAGAGGTAATTTTGAGTTCGTGGGTCCCATATGTGAAAGTTCTGATAAATTTTCTAATCAAAAAAATTTTTCAAAAATTAAAGAGGGCGATTTTGTGGGTATAACTCATGTAGGAGCTTATGGAATGTCTCTATCCTCAAATTATAATACCAGACCTACCATTGCTGAAGTAATGGTCAATGGCTCAAAACATAAATTAATTAAAAAAAGACAAAGTTTAGAAAATTTGGTTAATAATTAATCTATCAATTATTTTAATGCTACTTTTAAGATCATTATTGTTTAATCTTTTTTTGTATACAGGAATTGTTGCTATATTTTTAATTGCACTACCTACATTATTTTTGCCACCAAAATTCACTTTATTATTTGGAAAATTTCTGGGCCATTATGTAGTATTTATTGTTAGAATTTTTTTAAGCACAAAAGTAGAATTTAAAGGAATTGAAAACATTCCTAAAAAAGAAAAATATTTTGTTGCCTCAGCACATCAATCAATGTTTGAAACCTTTGCGTTACAAAGTGTTTTGGCTTATCCAGTTTTCATTTTAAAAAAAGAATTATTAAAAATTCCTTTGTTTGGACTTTATTTAAAAAAAATAAAATCTATTGAAATAGTAAGGGACACTACTACAAAAGATAATCTTAACTTTTTTGATAAGGTAGCAACTGTTGTTAAAAATGAAAAAAGACCTCTTTTGATATTTCCTCAAGGAACGAGAGTAAAGATTGATGATAAAGTGCCTTTTAAAAAAGGAGTAGGAAGAATATACGAAGCTTTAAATGTTGCTTGTGTGCCTGTTGCTTTAAATTCAGGTAAAGTTTGGCCAAAATACGGTATAATAAAACACCCAGGCAAAATAACGGTATCCTTTTTAAAAGTGATAGAGCCTGGCCTTAATAGAAATGATTTTATAAAAAATTTAGAAAGCAAAATTTATGAGGAAATTAAAAATATTTCTTAATTTTTACTTTCTGCCAAAATCTGGTTTTTCTATATCTTGACCGGCTACTATAATTTCTTTTCTAATTTTCTTTGTTTTAGTAAAAATTTTTTCCAATTTTTTTTCATTTTTGTTTTTAATTGCCTTTTTTAAGTCCTTAAGATTTTCTATAAATTTATCAATCATTTTTGATGTATTTTCGCTATTTTGAATAAAAATATCTCTCCACATGATAGGATTAGATGCAGCAATTCTGGTAAAATCTCTTAATCCACCAGCACTATATTTTATGATATCTCTATTTTTTTTCTTTTTGACGTTTAATGTTGTGTGAACAATATTGTAAGCTATTAAATGTGGTATATGACTTGTAATTGACAATATGTAATCATGCTGTTTTGCATCCATAATATCAACTCTGCTACCTATTTTTTTCCAGAAGAGCTCTAATAGTTTAATATCTTTATCTTTTGCCTGATTGCTTGGAGTTAAAATACACCATCTATTTTTAAAAAGATCTGCAAAACCTGAGTCGGGACCACTTTCTTCTGTTCCTGCAATTGGGTGGGACGAAATCCATGAAATATTTTTTGGTATATTTTTTTCTATTAAAGAAATTACTTTTTTTTTAACAGATCCTACATCAGTTAATATAGCCCCATTTTTTAATGAATTTTTTATTTTAAAAATTACATCTTTATAACTGCTGAGAGGAGTAGCAATTATCACTAAATCAGATTCTCTCACCATTTTTTTAATATCTGCGCTTGAATCATCTACTATATTTAATTTTATTACTCTTTTATTTGTAATTTCCGATCTATTAGATGAAACAATTTGATTTGATAATTTTTTTTTCTTAATTGCTCTAGCAATTGAAGAACCAATTAAACCACATCCAATTATACATACTTTTTTAAACATTACTTAAATACACTTCCCAAAGATTTAATAAAAAGCTTATTAGCTTCTTCATTTCCAATAGTAATTCTGAGAGAACTAGGTATTTTATATTGTATCATTTTTCTTAAAATTAAACGTTTGTTTGCCAATTTTTCAAAAACATTATCTGAATTAATTTTTATTTCACTAAAATTCATCAAAAAGAAATTTGTACTAGGTTCATTTGATTGAATTTTATATTCTTTTAAAACAGAAAATATTTTATTTGACCATAATGTATTGTGTTCAATTGCTTTTTTTATCCATTGGTCATCCCTTATAGCCGCAATACCTGCTGCTAAAGCACCTCTATTAACATTAAAAGGAGGTTTGATCTGGTACATCGCATCAATTATCTCTTTAGAGGAATATCCCCAGCCTAATCTTAAACCAGCCAAGCCATAAATTTTTGAAAAAGTTCTTGTGACTAATACATTATTAGAATCTTTAAAGAGATCCAATCCAGATTTAAAATCATTTAAGTTTAAAAACTCAAAGTATGCATCATCAACAACCAAAAGAATATCACTTCTAAGTTTTTTTCTTAAATTAAGCATTTCGTTCTTTGATATATACGTGCCAGTAGGGTTGTTAGGGTTAGCTATAAAAACAATTTTAGTTTTGTTAGTAACTTTTTTTAATATTTCTTCTACGGATGCTTTAAAATTTTTTTCCTTAGCTAATATAACTTTAGCATTGTGTAATGATGCATAAATTCTGTGCATGATAAACCCAAACTCTGTAACGATCACTTCGTCTTCTGGTTTTAAAAAAAGATGACACGTAAAATCAAATATTTGATCTGAACCCGATCCACAAATAATTCTTTTTGGATCAATATTAAATTTTTTAGATAAAACTTCTCGCAAAGATTCAGAATCCGATTCTGGGTATTTAGAAATATTATTTTTATCATCTTCAAATGCTTGAATCGCTTTTGGGCTAGGTCCTAAAGCCGATTCATTAGCAGACAATTTTATTGGATTATCAATTTTTTTAAATTGAGATAATCCACTGATATATCTTTCAACCTTAAATTTTATTGGCTTTGGTAAGGTCATAATTTTCCTAATATATAATTCGTATGGGTAAATACTATAAACAGAGCTTTGTGGCAAAATAAATACTACCTAAATTGACAAAAGATGTGCTTTTTAGTACAAGAAATTGGCGCTGATTTTACTTAATTGCGAGCGCATGAAAAAAACAGCTAAAAAAGGTTTTTGCCCGGCTTAGCTGGGCTTTTTTTATTTGATATGGATAAGGAAATAAAAAATATAAAAAAACTAATTATTGATCAATCTTTTAAGCTTGATTGCGGTAAAACTATTAGGGATTTTCCTTTAGCTTACGAAACCTATGGATCTTTAAATAAAAATAAAAGTAATGCAATTCTTACATTTCATGCATTAACTGGAGATCAATTTTGTACGAATATTAATCCTATTACTAAAAGAGAAGGCTGGTGGACAGCAGCAGTTGGACCGGACAAAGCAATTGATACTCACAAATATTTTGTAATTTGTGCAAATGTTTTGGGTGGATGCATGGGAAGCTATGGACCTAAAGAAATAAATCCAAAAACCAATAAAGCATTCGATACCAGTTTCCCAGTAATAACAATTAGAGATATGGTAAAAGCACAAAAATATTTGTTAGATCATTTTGAAATTAAAAAATTGCTCGCTGTAATAGGAGGGTCGATGGGAGGAATGCAAGTTTTACAATTTGCTTCGCTGTATCCAGATAGATCACATACTGCCATTCCAATAGCATGTAGCGCTAGTCACTCTGCGCAAAATATTGCATTAAATGAGTTAGGACGCCAAGCAATAATGGCAGATCCAAATTGGAAAAAAGAAAATTCAACACCCGATAAAGGCTTAGCGGTAGCAAGAATGGCTGCTCATATAACTTATCTTTCTAAAAAAGGACTTCAAGAAAAATTTGGAAGAAAACTTCAAGATGAAGGAAGTTTAAAATTTAGTTTTGACGCAGATTTTCAAATAGAAAGTTATTTGCGTTACCAAGGTTCAGCTTTTGTAGATAGGTTTGATGCAAATAGCTACTTATATATTACTAGGGCGATGGATTATTTTGATTTAGAAAAACAGTTTAATGGCAATCTATCACTCGCGTTTAAAAATACAAAATCAAAATTTTGTATAATCTCATTTTCATCTGATTGGCTTTATCCAACCGTTGAAAATAAAGAAATAGTCATAGCTTTAAATGCTTGTGGTGCAAATGTAGGTTTTGTTGAAATTAATTCAGACAAAGGTCATGATTCATTTTTATTAGATGTGCCAGAATTTTTAAAAACAATAAGTGAATTTCTTCGATCAAGTTATGATGAGATAAATAATGAAAAAAGAATTTGAAGTAATATCTAAAATAATCCAAAACAATAAAAGAGTTTTGGATATTGGTTGTGGAGACGGTGCTCTAATGGAGTATCTTAAAACACATCAGCAAAATGATGTTAGGGGTCTTGAACCACAAAAAAATCTCGTACAAAAATGTATTTCGAAAGGACTGTCTGTAATAGAAGGTGATGCTGAAAAAGAGTTATCACAATTTCCTAAAAAATCATTTGATTATGTTATTTTAAGCCAAACTCTGCAAGCTTTCTTTCATCCTGAGGAAGTATTAAATCAACTACTTAGAATAGGAAAACAAACAATAGTTACAATTCCTAATTTTGGTTATTGGAAAGTTCGACTCCATTTATTGTTTAAAGGAACAATGCCTGTAACAAAAAATTTGCCCAATGAGTGGTATAACACTCCAAACTTGCATATGTGCACAATTCAAGACTTCGTTAATTTTTGTAAAAAAAAAAGTATTAAAATTGACAAATCTATGTGTTTAACAAATGAAAAAATTTCGGAGATTACAAAAAGAAATATGAAATACAAAAATATTTTTTCACAACTTGGCATATTTCTTATACAATAAAAGATATGCAAATTATTCCTATACCATGTTTAAAAGATAATTATGCCTATATCATTAATGATAATAATTCTAAAACAGTTGGTGTAGTTGACCCATCAGAATCTAAACCGATTATTTCTTTTCTAAATAAAAAAAATTTAAAACTAAATTATATTTTAAATACGCATCATCACTTCGATCACATAGGAGGAAATATTGAATTGAAAAAATTGTATAATGCTAAGGTAGTTGGATTTGTTGGTGACAAACATAGAATTCCTGGAATTGACATAACCCTTAAGGATAATGAAAAATGGAACTTTGAAAATTCACAAGTAAAAATATTACATATACCCGGACATACTTTAGGCCATATCTGTTTCTTTTTTGAAAAAGAAAAAGCAGCTTTTACGGGAGACACCCTATTTTCTCTTGGTTGTGGAAAAATTTTTGAAGGCACCCACAATCAAATGTTAAAATCATTGAACAGAATAAAAAAGCTTCCAAAAGATACAAAAATTTATTGTGGACATGAATACACCTACAAAAATGCAGAATTTTGCATGAAATATGACCACGATAATGTTGACCTGAAAAACAAATTTGATGAAATTAAAAAATTAAGATCAAGTAATTTACCAACAATTCCTTCCAGTTTAGAGGATGAATTAAAATCAAATATTTTTCTAAGATGTAATCAAAATGACCTTAAAATTAAATTAAATATGAAAAATCAGGAAGATTCTAAAGTTTTCAGGAAGGTTAGAGATTTAAAAGACAGTTTTTAGATAATGTTATAACTTGACATGGTAAGTTAGAAAGTTATATTGCCCATATTTCCAAATATGAAATTAAAACAATGTCTTTCGCAGTCATTCAAACAGGTGGTAAACAGTACAAGGTCTCAGCAAGTGAGATTCTTAAAATCGAAAGGCTTGATAATGAAGAAGGCAAAACTGTAGAGTTCAAAAACGTTCTGTTTTTGAATGATGACAAAAATATAGAAATAGGAAACCCAAATATTCAAGGCGCCAAAGTAGAGGCAACTATTTTAAAAAATACCAAAAATAAAACTATTTTAGTCTTCAAAAAAAGAAGAAGAAAAAATTCTAGAAAAAAATATGGGCATAGACAACCAATTTCACTTATCAGAATAACAAAAATTTTTTCAAAAAATGGAAAATTAATCTCTGAAGCTGGACCACAAAAAAAAGTAACAAAAGAAATAGTAAAAGCTGATAGAGCTAGAGAAGATCAAATCCTTAAGGCAAAAAAGACTAAAATAGAAGCGCAGAGTAAAATTAAAAAAACATTAAAAAAAACTGAGGATAAAAAAGAAGAAACTATAAAATTACAAGAAAATGATAAATTAGAATTAGATCAAGAAAAATTGAAATCGAAGTCAAAAAAAATTAATGACAGCAAGAAAAAGACGGCATTTAAAAAGAAGTCTTTAACAACTAAAAAAAAGTGATAGTATCAAATTAAGGTATTAAAACATGGCAACAAAAAAAGCGGGCGGATCATCAAGAAATGGGCGAGATAGCGCTGGAAGACGCCTAGGAGTTAAGAGGTATGGTGGTGAGTTAGTAATGCCTGGAAATATTATAGTAAGACAAAGAGGAACAAAAATTCATGTTGGCGATCATGTCGGTATAGGCACAGATCATTCAATATTCTCTTTAGTAAAAGGAAAAGTTAAATTTAAAAAATCAAAGCTGAACAGAACATTTGTATCTGTCATCCCCAGCTAGTCCCTTAATAACTTCAAAATTAATTTTTATTGTGGTTGAGTTATGAAATTTTTAGATCAAGCAAAAATATATTTAAAAGCAGGAAATGGTGGTTCTGGATCTGCAAGCTTCCGCAGAGAAAAATTTATAGAATTTGGAGGTCCCGACGGTGGCGATGGCGGTCATGGAGGATCAATAATTTTTATTGCTGATAAAAATTTAAATACACTTATTGATTTTAGATACCAACAACATCTTAAGGCAGAAAAGGGACAAGATGGAAAAGGGAAAAAAAAAACTGGAAAAAGTGGAAAAGATTTAATTTTAAAAGTTCCTGTTGGCACCCAAATTTTTGAAGAAGACAATAATACTTTAGTTGAAGATCTCACAAAATCTGGACAAAAAATAATAATTGCAAATGGAGGAAAGGGAGGCTTAGGAAATGTAAGGTTTAAAAGTTCTACAAATCGCGCTCCAAGAAAAAAAACAGGTGGCAGTACAGGTGAAAACTTTTGGATATGGCTGCAACTCAAAGTTATAGCTGATATTGGTATTGTCGGAATGCCTAATTCAGGAAAATCTAGTTTATTATCTGTGCTTACAAGTGCAAAACCAAAAATTGCTAATTATCCATTTACTACACTTAATCCAAATCTTGGTGTTGCTAGTTATGATGATAAGGAAATAACTTTAGCAGATATACCAGGTTTAATTGAAGGAGCACATGAAGGAATTGGTCTTGGTGATAAATTTTTAAGACATATAGAAAGGTGTAAAAATATTTTACATTTAATTGATATTACTAATGACAACTTATTTGAAAATTATTCTAAGGTTAGAAAAGAGCTTTTTAAATACAGCAATAAACTAACAAAAAAAAAAGAAATTATTGTATTTAATAAAACGGATATGATCAGTGAGGATGAAATTAATGAAAAAATAAATATTTTTAATAAAAAAATTAATAAAAAAATTTACATAATATCTGTAATAAAAAATAAAGGTTTAACAGCCATAAAGAAAGTTCTTATTAGCTATGTACATTGATAAATTTAAAAAAATTGTAATTAAGATAGGATCGTCAATTTTAGTAGATGAAAAAGGAAAACCTAAAAAAGTATGGCTAAAAGAATTTGCTAAAGATATTAAAAATCTTATAAAGAAAAAAAAACAAATTGTAATTGTTTCTTCAGGCGCTATTGCTTTGGGATGTGAATATCTAGAAATTAAAAAAAATGGTTTAAAAATTGACAAAAGTCAGGCTATTGCATCTATAGGTCAAATTGAACTAATGGATTTTTACAAAAAAACTTTTGATAAATATAAAATAAAAATTTCTCAAATACTGCTTACACTAGACGATACCGAACAAAGAAGAAGATCAATAAATGCAAGAAGAACTATTGACAATCTGCTAGCAATGGAAATTGTACCAATTGTTAATGAAAACGATACTACAGCCACAACTGAAATAAAATATGGAGATAACGATAGGCTTGCTGCAAGAGTATCTCAAATCATTAGCGCTGATTGCTTAATTTTATTATCTGATGTTGATGGACTTTACACCGACAATCCAAAGAAAAATAAAGAAACAAAGTTAATTAAAATTGTTAAGAAAATAGATGAAAATATAAAAAGATATGCAACCAAAACAGAAAATACCTACGGATCTGGCGGCATGAAAACAAAAATTGAGGCTGCAAAAATCTGTCAATTGTCAGGATGTTATATGGCAATAGCAAATGGGAATCATAAAAATCCGATAAAAAAAATATTTGAAAATAAAGAATGTACATGGTTTTTACCTAGAGTTTCTAAACTTGATGCCAGAAAACAATGGATAATTGGATCTGTTGCACCCAAAGGGGAAGTAATTGTTGATCAAGGTGCTGTAAAAGCAATAAGAAATGGAAAAAGTTTGTTACCAGCTGGAGTTAAAAAAATCATTGGAGTTTTTGAAAAAGGCGATCATGTTTTGGTTAAGGATCAAAATGATATTGAGTGCGCCAGAGGGTTAACTTCATTTTCTTCGATCGAAATTGAAAGAATAAAAGGCTCTCATAGTAGCAAAATAAAAAATATATTGGGATATTCTAGTAGAGAAGAAATTATCCACAAAGATGACTTGGCGAAAATATGAAAAAGTCTAAAAATTTATATATGAAAAAAATAGGAGAAAAAGCAAAACTTGCTTCCTTACATTTATCAAGCTTAAATATTGATAAAAGAAATTCTGTTTTAAAACAGTTTAATCAATATTTAAAAAAAAATGTTAGATCAATTTTAAATGCAAATAAAAAAGATATATCTAATGTAAGATCTAAAAAAATTAAAAATAGCATGATAGATAGACTTAAATTAGACAATAAAAAAATTATGCAAATTGCAAATTCGATAGATGAAATAATAAAATTCAAAGATCCTTTAGGAAAGATTTTATCTTTTTGGAAAAGACCAAATGGTTTAATTATAAAAAAAATATCCATACCAATTGGTGTAATTGGTGTAATTTATGAAAGCAGGCCGAATGTTACTTCAGATGTTTCTGCATTATGTTTTAAATCTGGCAATACAGTAATTTTACGTGGAGGATCAGAAGCTTTCCATTCTAATAAAATTTTAGCTAAACTTTTCAGGAAAGCTCTTAAAAAGAAAAAATGTGATGAAAATTGTGTTCAATTTGTTGAAAAAACAAATAGAAATAATGTTGATTATCTTTTGTCAAATATGAAAAATTATATCGATATAGTTATTCCTAGAGGAGGAAAAAGTTTGGTTAAAAAAGTTTTGAACAAAGCTACAATTTCAGTTATTGGACATTATGAAGGTCTTTGTCATGTTTATGTAGATAAAGAATCAGATTTAAGTATGGCAATAAGAGTTGTTAAAAATTCAAAAATGAGAAATTTTAGTATTTGTGGAGCTGCCGAAACTTTATTGATAGATAAGATGTGTTTAAAAACTCATTGTGGTCCAATATTAAACCAGCTAAGTAAACTTGGATGTAAAATTGTAGGAGATAATATAATAAAAAAAAATTTTCCAGGAAAAATGAAAATTGCAAAAAAAAAAGACTGGGAGACAGAATATCTTGCTCCTATAATATCTGTAAAAATTGTAAATGGGGTAAATCAAGCCATTGATCACATAAATAAATATGGATCTTCTCACACTGACACAATAGTAACAAAAAATAAAAAAACAGCTAAACGATTTCTTTCAAATGTTAATAGTTCAATAGCTATTCATAATGCCTCAACGCAATTTGCTGATGGTGGTGAATTTGGTTTTGGTGCCGAGGTTGGTATATCAACTAGCAAACTTCAGCCACGTGGTCCAATTGGCATTGATCAACTCACTACTTACAAATATATTTTAGAAGGTAAAGGACAAATAAGGAAATAATTTTTGCATAAACTTTCTAAAAAAAATATTAAAATTGGAATTTTAGGAGGAACTTTTGATCCGCCTCACATAGGCCACTTGTATATTTCTAAAATTGTACTAAAAAAACTTGAATTAAATAAACTAATATGGGCGATTACAAAAAAAAATCCTTTGAAAAAAGGACCTTATTTTAAAATAAAAACAAGAATAAAATTATCAAAAAAAATAACCAGTAAAGAGAAAAAAATATTTGTGCACTACTTTGATGATAAAATTAAATCTACTAACACATTCGATTTGCTAAATTACATAAAAAGGAAGCAAAAAAAAGCAAAATTGTATTTTTTAATTGGAGCAGATAATTTAATGAAATTTCATAAGTGGAAAAATTGGAAAAAAATACCTAGACTTGCAAAAATAGTCATTTTTCCAAGAGATAATTACTTGATTAAAAAAAACAAGTATATTGTGTTAAAAACACTTAAAAAAAAGGATTTAATTTATATTAATTCAAAAAAGGTAAATATTTCATCTTCATTAATTAGAAAATTTTGATAACATAAATTTTAATGCAAACAAAAAAAATTAATCAACTCAAAAAAGAAATAGAAAATATTTTAAATGATAATAAAGCAATGGAGATAAAATCAATAAATCTAAAAGACAAAACTTCAATTGCTGATTTTATGATAGTTGCAAGTGGTAATTCATCGCGACACATACAAGCGCTATCAGAAAAATTAGTTGATGAACTAAAAAAAAAAGGAATTAGCAACTGTCGCTTAGAAGGAAAAAATAGTAACGACTGGAAACTAATTGATGCAATAGACATTATAGTCCACATTTTTCACCCAGAAAAAAGGAAATTTTATAATTTAGAAAAAATGTGGTCTGAATTAATTCCTAAAGAAAGATTAACAATATGAACATTAAAAATTACTTTAAATATATTTTTCCTATCGTAACAATAATAATATTAAATCTTTCTGGTAAAGTTTATTCGCAAAATATAGATAAACTATATGAAAAAATTGATCTTTTTAGTGAAGTTTTAGAAATTATACAAAATGAATATGTTGAAGATATAGACCAGGCTGAAGCAATGGATTCTGCAATCAATGGGCTTCTTCAATCTCTAGATCCATATTCAGCTTATATGAATCCAGAAATTTTTAAAGAATCTCAATCTGAAACTAGTGGTGAATTTGGAGGTTTAGGAATAGAGGTAAGCATGGAAGGTGGAGTAGTTAAAGTTATAGCACCAATAGATGATACCCCAGCATCAAGAGCTGGCATAAAAGCAGGGGACTACATTGTAAAGATTAATGCAGAACAAGTTCGAGGAAAAACACTTATGGAAGCAGTTAATGTGATGAGGGGTCCTGTAGGTAGTTCTATTGAACTAACCGTAAGAAGAAAAGGTTTTAAAAAAGCCAAAATTTTTAAAATCACCAGAGAAATTATTGAAATAAAATCAGTAATTTCTAAATTATTTGATAATAAAGTAGGCTATCTTAGATTAAGAGCATTTAATCAAAACAGCAGCGATCAGCTAAAGAAGGAAATTTCTAAAATAGAAAAAAATAAAAAATTAGTTGGATATATTCTTGATTTAAGAAACAACCCTGGAGGACTTTTAAATCAAGCAATAGAAATTACTGATTTATTTCTGAATGATGGAGAAATTGTTTCAACTAAAGGAAGAAAAAGTAGGGAAAATAGGAAATTTTTTGCACGCAAAGGAGACAAAATAAAGGGAAAACCTTTAATTGTTTTAATTAATAATGGATCAGCATCTGCTTCTGAAATTGTTGCTGGAGCTCTTCAAGATCAAAAAAGAGCTGTGCTATTGGGTGAAAGCACTTTTGGTAAAGGATCTGTGCAATCTATCATACCTTTAAAAAATAAAGGTGCACTTCGACTAACTATATCTAAGTACTATTTACCATCCGGAAAATCTATTTCGGAAGTTGGGGTTTTTCCAGACATCAAGATTGAAGAAGAAGGTGAAGAATTTTCGATCAATACAGAAACTGACAATCAATTAAACTATGCGATTAAGCTTTTAATTGGTTAAATTTAATGGAAAATAAAAAGCAATTACCATTAAGAACTGGCGTAGGAATAGTTTTATTAAATCACAAAAATAATGTCTTCGTAGGTAAGAGAATAGATAATCCCAAAAATTCCTGGCAAATGCCGCAAGGTGGGGTTAATCAAAATGAAAATTTTTTAAAAGCAGCTAAAAGAGAACTTGAGGAAGAAACTGGAATAAAATCAGTAAAATTAATAAAGGAATTGGATGGATGGCTCAAATACGACTTACCAAAATATCTTCTAGGAAAAATATGGAAAGGTAAATATAGGGGTCAAAAACAAAAATGGTTTGTTATGAAATTTATAGGAAAAAGCAATGAAATAAACGTCAAAACAGAAAATCCAGAATTCTTTGATTGGAAGTGGATTGAGCTTTCAAAATTACCTGATGTAGCTGTGCACTTTAAAGTAAGTGTTTATAAAAAAATAAAAAAAGAGTTAACTTCTTTACAACTAAATTAAATGCTTATTTCTTTAATCACATCAAGTTTGTGACTAAGAATGTAACGATCATGATCTGAAATATTTTTATCAGCAAGTTTATCTTGTGTTTCTTTGTTTAGATTATCTACAAAATCTTTTGATAAATGTTTTTTATGTAATACGGAAGCTGAAAGGATAACTAAGTTATTATTAAAATATTCAACAGTTCCATCTTGAGAGAAAAAATCATCAAATTCCCCTTCTTTTTTTTGTACTCTTATTATTCCTGGTCTTAAAAAAGTTATTATTGAAATATGATTTTTTAAAATGCTCATGTCTCCTTCATACGAAGGCAGGACAACCATTCTCGCATCTCCTGAAAAAATAACTTTTTCAGGGCTAATAATTTGTAGTTGAAAATTTTCTTCCATTATGCCGCCGCATCCTTTGCCATTTTTTCAGCTTTTTCAACTGCTTCTTCAATTGTACCAACCATGTAAAATGCAGCTTCTGGTAAATGGTCATATTCTCCTTTGCAAATAGCATCAAAACCTTTAATTGTAGCTTCTAAATCTACAAGCTTACCTGGTGAACCTGTAAAAACTTCTGCAACAAAAAATGGTTGTGATAGAAATCTTTGAATTTTTCTTGCCCTTGTAACTGTTAATTTATCTTCTTCTGACAGTTCATCCATACCCAAAATAGCGATTATATCTTGTAATGATTTATAAGTTTGTAATATTTTTTGAACTTCTCTAGCAACTCTATAGTGTTCTTCTCCAACTATTCTTGGATCTAAAATTCTTGAAGTAGAGTCTAAAGGATCAACGGCAGGATATATTCCAAGTTCTGCGATTTGCCTAGATAAGACCGTTGTTGCATCTAAGTGAGCAAAAGATGTAGCTGGAGCAGGATCTGTCAAATCATCGGCGGGGACATAAATTGCTTGAACTGAAGTAATTGAACCTTTGTTAGTTGTTGTAATCCTTTCTTGTAAATTTCCCATGTCTGTAGCTAAAGTTGGTTGATATCCTACAGCCGAAGGTATTCTTCCTAAAAGTGCTGAAACTTCTGATCCTGCTTGAGTAAATCTAAATATATTATCGACAAAAAATAATACATCTTGTCCTTCCTTATCTCGAAAATATTCAGCTACAGTTAATCCTGTTAAACCAACTCTTGCACGTGCACCTGGTGGCTCATTCATTTGGCCATAAACAAGTGCTGCTTTAGAACCTTTTCCGTCAGGTTTAATTACGCCAGACTCTATCATCTCATGATATAAATCATTTCCTTCTCTGGTTCTTTCTCCAACGCCTGCAAAAACTGAAAACCCTCCATGGGCCTTCGCAATATTATTTATTAACTCCATAATAATTACTGTTTTACCTACGCCTGCTCCACCGAAGAGTCCTATTTTTCCACCTTTGGAGTAGGGAGCAAGCAGGTCTACAACTTTTATTCCTGTTACTAATATTTCTGTTTCTGTAGATTGATCTGTAAATTTCGGAGCCGGTCTATGTATTGGCCAACTTTCTTTAGTTGACACTTTACCTTTTTGATCAATTGGTTCCCCAATAACATTAATTATTCTTCCTAAAGTTTCTGGACCTACTGGTACTTTAATTGGAGAACCTGTATCAGTTACTTTATCTCCTCTTTTAAGACCTTCTGTACTATCCATTGCGATAGTTCTTACAGTATTTTCACCTAAATGCTGTGCTACTTCTAATACAAGCCTATTGCCGGAATTATCACACTCTAATGCAGTTAATATTTCAGGTAGCTGACCTTCAAACTGAACATCTATTACCGCACCAATTATTTGAGTAATTTTTCCTGGTTTACTTTCCATTATTATAAACTTTCTGCTCCTGATATAATTTCAATAAGTTCTTTCGTAATTGCTGCTTGTCTACTTCTATTATAAGTTATCGTCAAATTTTCTACTAAATCACCTGCATTTCTTGTGGCATTATCCATTGCAGTCATTCTTGAACCTTGTTCACTTGCGGCATTTTCAAGAATTGCTTTAAAAATTTGAGTTGAAATATTTCGTGGAAGCAGGTCATTTAATATTTCATTTTCTTCAGGTTCAAACTCATAAAAATTTTCTATTTTTTTTTCTTCTTCTGTTTTTATTTTTTCTATAGGTATAATTTGTTGTGCTTGTGGAATTTGTGTAATAACATTTTTAAATTTATTGTAGTATATTTTACAAACATCAAATTGACTTTCATTAAATAGTTTTATTATTTGCTTTCCTATTTCTTCAGCGTCTTTATATGTAATTTTTTTAAAACCTTTAAAATTTAAATTTTCTATAATATAGCTGCCATAAGTTCTCTTTAATTGATCATGACCTTTTGAACCAACTGTAAAAATCTTTAGCTTTTTTCCTTGCTTTATAATTTTTTCAAAATCATTTTTGGCTTTTTTACATATGTTTGTATTAAATCCGCCGCAAAGACCTCTGTCTGAAGTTATTACTACACATAAATGGATATTATCATTTCCTGTTCCAACTAAAAATTTTGAAGCATTTTCTTTATCCGATATTGAGCTACTTAAGTTAAGAATTATATTATTCATTTTTTCTGAAAAAGGCCTTCCTTTTTCTGCACTTTCCTGCGCTCGTCTTAATTTAGCAGCCGCTACCATTTTCATGGCTTTGGTTATTTTTTGCGTGGACTTAACGCTAGAAATTCTTTTTTTTAAATCGTCTAAACTAGGCATAAAATTTTACTTATTTTCTTTTTTAAATTTTTCGATAACTGATATTAGGTTTTTTTCTATTTCCTCATCCAGTTTTCCAGTGTTGTTGATACTATCAATAATCTCTGGATTAGAAGATTTAACTTTTTCATAAATTTTTTTTTCTATATTTTTTATATTAGATAACTCAACATCATCTAAAAAACCTTTTACACCAGAAAATACTGCAATAACTTGTTGCGCTACAGGCATTGGAGAATATTGATCTTGTTTTAAAAGTTCAGTTAGTTTTGAGCCTCTATTTAATAACTTTTGCGTTGATGCATCTAGATCAGAACCAAATTGAGCAAATGCTGCCATTTCCCTATATTGTGCCAACTCTAATTTTATTGAACCAGCTACTTTTTTCATAGCCTTGGTTTGTGCGGCTGATCCTACTCTAGAGACTGATAATCCAACATTAACAGCTGGTCTTATACCTTGATTAAATAGCTCTGTTTCTAAAAAAATTTGTCCGTCAGTAATAGAAATCACATTTGTTGGAATATAAGCTGACACATCTCCAGCCTGTGTTTCTATTATTGGTAACGCTGTTAAAGAACCTCCCCCTTTATTATCATTAAGTTTAGCTGCTCTTTCAAGTAATCTGCTGTGCAAATAGAATACATCTCCAGGATATGCCTCTCTACCAGGTGGTCTTCTTAGTAAAAGTGACATTTGTCTATAAGCCACCGCTTGTTTAGATAAATCATCATAAATAATTAATGCATGCATACCATTATCTCTAAAATATTCTCCCATAGTGCATCCAGTGTAAGGAGCTAAAAATTGAAGAGGCGCAGGATCAGATGCTGTAGCAGAAACAATAGTCGTGTATTCCATAGCACCGGCATCTTCTAGTGTTTTTAAAATCTGGGCAACCGTAGATCTTTTTTGTCCTATAGCAACATAAATGCAATAAAGTTTATCTTTTTCTTCTCCTGATTTATTTGTTTCTTTTTGATTAATAATTGTATCAATAGCTACAGCTGTTTTTCCTGTTTGTCTGTCACCAATAATTAATTCTCTTTGTCCTCTTCCAATTGGAATTAAACTATCTATAGCCTTAAGTCCTGTTTGCATAGGTTGATTCACAGATTGTCTTGAAATGATTCCTGGTGCTTTTACATCAACTCTTTTTCTTTTTATTTTTTTATCCAAATCTCCCTTACCATCTATAGGATTTCCTAGCGCATCCACTACTCTACCCAACAAATTTTTTCCTACAGGAGCATCCACTATTGCTCCAGTTCTTTTAACTACATCACCTTCCTTGATAGATCTGTCGTCACCAAAAATAACCACTCCAACATTGTCCTTTTCCAAATTTAAAGCCATGCCTTTTATAGATCCGGCAAACTCCACCATCTCTCCGGCTTGCACGTTATCCAAACCATAAACTCTGGCTATACCGTCACCGACTGATAACACTTGGCCCACTTCTGACACTTCAGCTTTTTCGCCAAATTTTTTGATTTGCTCTTTTAAAATTTTTGTTACTTCTGAAGGATTAATTTGCATATTATGCCTCTAACATATTTTTTTCTAATTTTTTTAATTTAGTTTTAATTGATGTATCGATCATTACACTTCCAACCTGCATAATTAATCCAGCTATCAAATCAGTATCATATTTAAAATCTATATTTAAAGGTGATTTAAAATCTTTTGAAAATTCATTTCGAATATTTTCTTGTTCTTCTGTTGATAATTTTTTTGAGGTTATTAGTTTTGCTGTTAGCTCACCTTTGTTATTTGAAACTAAATTTAGAAAGCTCTCAATCATCTTGTTTAAAAAAAATAATCTATTTTTCATTGCAACAACACCTAAAAAATTTTTTAAAATTGCAGAAAAATTGTTTTGATCTGCTATAGCAAATATAACATTTCTTTTATCCTCTTTTGTTACTGTCGGACTCAAAATCATATCTTTAAAATCTGAGCTAGTATTTAATAATTTTTTTAAACTTTTCATTGCAATTTCTACATTGTCTAGCTCAGCATTTTCTATCGAAAGCTCATATAGCGCTACTGCATAACTTGCTGAAGTAGAATTTGAAAATGTTGATTTTGAACTCAATTTATGCTCCTAAAAGACTCGTTTTGTATGAGATTATATTAGTAAATTCAACATCTTCTAATGTATCTTTTTGTCTTTTTATGACTGAAAAATCCCTATTTAACTGAAATTAATTGGATCCACATCAACCTCTAGTTTTATTCCTGATGCAATTTTTATTTTATTAAATGATTTAGATAAGTATTTCTGTATAAATAAACTTTTTGGATACTTTATTAAGATTCTACATCTATATTTTTTCCTTAATCTAGTAATTGGCGCAAGGACAGGTCCTAAAACATTGACCCCCCCTAACTTTGGAAGTTTGGATTTAATATTTATAGCAGATTTCATGATTGCTTGTTCGCTTTTTCCGGAAACGATCAAAGATATAAGGCGATAAAATGGAGGAAGCTTCTTTTCCTTTCTTAGCGCGAGTTCTTTTTTCAAAAAAATATTTGGGTCATTTTTAGAAATATTTAAAAGAATTTCATCATCTGGTGTATATGTCTGAAAAAAAATTGTTGATACGTCACCTTCCCTTCCTGCTCTACCACTTAGTTGATGATATAATTGAATATTTTTTTCAGCAGCTCTAAGGTCATATCCATGTGAGGAAAAATCACAATCAACAACTACAATACAGTTTAATTTTGGAAAATGAAAACCTTTAGATAATAATTGTGTGCCCACCAAAATATCAATTTTCTTTTTTTCAACTTTTTTTAAAAGTGAATTAATGGATTCATCTTTTTTTAAAGTATCACTAGAAAATACTTCTATTTTTTTATTTGGATATATATTTTTTAATTCTGCAAAAATTCTTTCAACACCGGGCCCACAAAATTGAAGATCACATTTATTATCATCTTTACATTTTCTTGATAGCGTAGATTTATGTCCACAATGGTGACAAAGTAATTTATTTAATTTTTGATGAAAATTTAAATTTACAGAACAATTCGGGCATTGGAATTTATATCCACAAATTTTACAAATTACAAAAGGAGCATATCCTCTTCTATTTAAAAAAAATAATACTTGATCTCCATTTTTTAAAAATCGATCAACTTTACTTATAGTTTTATTTGCTATCCATGAATCTTTTTTTAAAGATTCAGAATTTAAATTTATAATTTCAATGCTTGGTAAAGGTGCTTCTTTATACCTCTTATTTAATTTAGTTATATAGTATTTCTTATTAACTATATTATTATAAGTTTCTATTGAAGGTATAGAAGTCACTAAATTTATAGGAATGTTTTCTAATGATGCTCTAGTAATTGCCATGTCTCTTGCATTATATGAAATTCCCTCATCTTGTTTGTAAGAAGTATCATGTTCCTCATCTACAATAATTATTCCTAAATTTTTAAACGGTAAAAAAAGAGATGATCTTGCTCCAACAACAATTTCAATTTTTCCTTCAGTAATTCCCTTCCATATTATGGATTTATTTTTCTTTGTTGTTCCTGAGTGCCAAATTGCAGGTTCGGTTCCAAAAAATTCTTTAAATTTTCTACTAAATTGATTTGTAAGAGCTATTTCTGGAAGTAATATTAATGCCTGCAAACCATTCTCTAGAATATCTTTAATTCTTTTAAAATAAACCAAAGTTTTTCCTGATCCCGTTACACCTTCAATTACAGTTACATTGTATTTATTACCAGCATTTCTAATGAATGATAGAGATTTTTTTTGCTCATGGTTTAAAAAGAATTTATTATTTTTATATTTAATTTTAAATTTTTTAAATTCCGAGACAAATTTTTTCTCAACGACATCTTTATTTAATAAACACATTCTAAGTGCCATACCCAAGGGCACCAAATTATATTTTGAAAACCAAGTTATGAATTTAATCATTGAGGTATTTAAATTTTTTACGTCAATCTTTTTGATAATTTTTTTTATTTTAAAATCTTTTTCTGTTTTTTGTTCTTTTGGCCAAACTACACCGGTAAGCTCAATGTTGCCAAATGGGGCTTTTACAAAGTCTCCAGAATTTAATGGTTCAGAAATTTCACTTTTATAAGTAAATGGATAATCAAAAATTTTTGGGAAAAGAACTGGTATCTTCATTTGTTAATATTTATTTTTCTAATTTTTCTTGAAATATTATCATCAAGGACTTTTTTTAAATCTGAAAAAATTTTTCCTTTCATTCTTAATTCTAATATCTGCCAAGTATATGGTATAAATTTTAAATACTGCTCTTTTTTATCTCTTTTAAAAAGTCTTGCAAAAATACCAATTATTTTTAAGCTTCTTTGAACTGATAGTATGTTAAAATCTTCTAAAAAAAATTTTGCATTATTTTTTATGTTTTTCTTACTTTTTATTAGATAATAATTATAAATTTCATTTTTTAATTTTTTAGAATTTTTTATTCTTACATCGTCGATTAATGAAACTAGATCATAAGCAGGATTTCCAATTAGGGCGTCTTGACTGTCAATTACGCCTATTTTTCCTTTTGTTTTCATAAGATTTTGAGAATGATAATCTCTATGCACAAAATATGAGTTTGAAAAATTTATTTTTTTATAAAGATTAAATAAAATTTTTTTTAATTTATTTTTTATATTTACAACTTTTTTTTTATTAAAAAATAATGGTAAATACCAATCAAAAAATAAATCTGATTCTTTAAATAAATGTTTCTTAGAATATTTTCTAACTATATGGAATCTACCATTAATACTTTTAATTTTTGTTTTAGGTTTTATTTTTT
>Ga0209403_10000857_pt1 | contig 41950 bp, 34 predicted proteins | sample ArcticOcean_MG_C_8_FD_187440 | JGI IMG/M metagenome (GOLD analysis project Ga0209403, IMG submission 187440) | Marine microbial communities from western Arctic Ocean - ArcticOcean_MG_CB11_86 (SPAdes) (version 2) | ecosystem: Environmental > Aquatic > Marine > Oceanic | place: Arctic Ocean... | reverse complement strand
CCTCAGCCGCTTCCGGCAGTGGATACGGATTGAATACAAAGCCAAAATCGGGCTGAAATGCTATTGACGCGAAGCCCATCCCCCGTTCATGACGAAGGACCCGAAGGGTAGGAAAGAGCCCGGATATTCTCGCCATGTCTTCATCTGCGCACATGAGAGAGATGCGAATGCTGCTCGACCTTGCTGTTCCGCACGCGGAAGTTTGGAAGTGATGAAACGCCTCAAGATGGCGGCCAAATCAGAGGGAATTTCGGGAGTCAGAGTGCAGAAGTCAGGATGCCTCGACTTTTGTGAGAATGGCATCTCATGCGTCGTCTACCCCGAAGAAATTTGGTATTCAATCAAGAATCCCGATGAGGATATTCCGGCGATTCTTGAACACCTCCGCACAGGCGTTCCTGCTGATTCTTGTAGAATGAAATTGGAGGACTGAAAATGCGCTCAGTTGTCTATACAAAACGAGGTGGCATGGAAGCGATTGAAATTTTGGAATCGCCTTCGCCTCAACCCGAGCCGGGGGAAGTTTTGGTGGAAGTGCACCGGGCCGGAATCAACTTCGCAGACCTGATGATGCGCCAGGGGCTCTACTCCCCAGTGCCACCCTTCCCATTCTCACCGGGTTACGAAATCTCGGGAGTTGTGAAGGAACTTGGAGCGGATGTCGAGAACCTCTCTTTGGGCGACAGGGTCGTCGCATTGTGCGGGATTGGCGGCTACTCGGAGCAAGTTTTGACCCGCGCTGACCGCTGTTTTCATCTGCCGGATTCAATCTCGTTTGACTCCGCAGCAGCACTTCCAGTCACCTATCTGACAGCGCACCATATGCTGACCTACCTCGGGAATTTCCAAGCCGGAGACACGATTCTCGTGCACCACGCTGCAGGGGGAGTTGGAACGGCGACCGCACAACTCGCAGAGGCTCTCGGGGCCTCCAAGGTGTTCGGCACTGCCTCCTCAGGAAAAGCGGACTTCGTACGCTCGCTCGGAATGCGATACATCGACCGGGAGAGCGAGGATTTCGTGGAAGTGTGCAAGCGAGAGACAGATGGACTCGGAGTCCACCACGCCTTGGACCCGGTGGGAGGCAAACACATGATGCGCTCCTACAAAGCACTGCGCTCTGGCGGCAGAATGTACGCGTTTGGCGGCTCTGCCGCCGTGAAAGGAAGCAAACGGTCGGTGATTACAGCGCTGCGAATGATGCTGACAACTCCGAAGTTCAAGCCTTTCAATATGATGAATTCAAACAAGGCGGTCTTTGGCGTGCACATGGGAAATTGGAAGGATGAGGCAGTCCTGAAAAAACAGGTGTCAGCATTGGTGGCGATGTTGGAGGCTGAGCAAATCTCTCCAATCGTCGACAAGGTGTTCAGGTTTGAGCAGGTGGCAGAGGCGCAGCAGTACATTCACGACCGAAAAAACCGAGGGAAAGTTCTGCTCGATTTTTCACCACAATGAGTCCGGCCCCCTCCCGGAAAACCTACCATAATGAGCCAAATTTCCGAACCGGTTTCATTTTTTCACTCCCCACAATTATGGACTATCCCAAACTCCCCACACTTGCGAGCGACGCTCGCGGGGGCAACGGGGAATGGTCGAGTGTAAACTGGTGAAGTGGTTTGACGAAGTCAGCATGGATGATTCAGACACAGTCGGTGGAAAAGGTGCATCTCTCGGAGAGATGCACAAAAATCTATCAAATTCCGGCGTGCGAATTCCCAACGGATTCAATGTCACAACCGACGCATATCTTGACTTCGTCAACTCAGAAGTCCCGGAATCTGATTGGGACAATGTCGTCGAACCTGAAGGAACAGGTGAGATTCGCGAACAGGCGTTGGCTTGCAACACCCTTCTCAGCGCCTTGAAAGCGGTCCTCGACGGCGCTGATTCGTCCGACCATCTCGACCTACATGGGAGGGCGAAATTGGCGCGGGCCCTAGTTAGGCAGACACCGGTACCGGAGGTGGTCCGTCAAGCAATAATCGGTGCGTACGGCGAATTGTGCGAACAATATGGCCAAGGCGTCGATGTCGCAGTCCGCTCTTCTGCAACCACCGAAGACTCCGTTGATGCCTCTTTTGCCGGCCAATATGAGTCGTTTTTGAATGTCAGTGGCGAGCGCGCTGTAATTCGTCAGTGGCGGCAATGCGTAGCGAGCCTATTCACCGAGCGGGCGATTGGCTACCAGTTGGAAAAGAAGATGAATCCGCTCGATTCTGCGCTTTCAGTCGTCGTCATGAAGATGGTTCGCTCCGACAAGGCGGCTTCTGGAGTGATGTTCACAATCGACCCCGATTCGGGCCACCGCGGCGTAATTCACATCGCCTCTTCATACGGCCTAGGCGAACTTATTGTTCAAGGAAGTGTGACTCCAGACACATTTACAGTTTGGAAAGAAGGGCTCAGGCGGGACAACTTTGCAATCGTACATCGAGTGCTCGGTAGCAAGGATTTGAGGATGGTATACGCTGAAGATGGCGTCCACGAAGTGACTACTGTTGAAGTCGCACTCAGTGAGCGTCGAGCGTGGTCACTCAACAATCAAGAGTGCAGAGAATTGGCACAGATGGCGCTTGCAATCGAAGAGCATTACGGCCATCCAATGGATATCGAATGGGCAAAAGATGGAAACTCAAACGAGTTGTTCATCGTGCAGGCGAGGCCAGAGACAGTTTTCGCTAATACAGATGAAGCGAAATTGGAACTCTATGGCATGGAGCCGGCTCTAATCGAGCGGCTCAAGCGAACTGGAAAGGTGCTCGCAACCGGGCAAGCGGTCGGCAAGCGAATCGGCAGTGGAAGAGTCCGAGTTTACCGCTCATATCACGAAGTTCTGGAGATGAAGAGGGCGATGCGAAAGCGTGTCGCAGAAGGCGTCCGATTGGAGGAAATTCCCTTTGAACAACGAGTTTTCGAGCCCGGCGATGTCTTGGTCACCGAAATGACGACGCCAGATTGGGAGCCACTCATGAAAGAGGCTTCTCTGATTGTAACCCGCAAGGGTGGTCGAACTTCACACGCCGCCATCATCGCGCGTGAATTTGGGATTCCGGCGATCGTTGGCTGCGCGCAGGCGATGGAGTTGGAGAATCTGACTGCAGTCACCGGAAGTTGTGCGGAGGGTGATTACGGATTCATCTACGAAGGTATTCATCCCTTTGAAATCGAAGAAATCGAAGTCGACATCGATATGAAACTTCAAACTAAAATCAAACTCAATGTCGGATTCCCGACAAAATCGTTGACCGATTCGCAGCTGCCAGTCGATGGCGTTGGACTAGCCAGAATCGAATTTGTTCTCTCTTCGGAGGTCTGCATACATCCGCTCGCATTCGTTCACCACGAAGCGTTGAAAAAATACCAAGAAACTGGCGAAATCGTACAAGAATTGACGCCATACGCAGAAGTTCTTGAGCGGGAAGATGAATCGGTTGTCCGCCGTGCTGTTGCTGAGGTTGAGAGGCGCGCCTGGAATTACGACGACAAACGGGGGTTGTTCATCGACAAGTTGCGGGAAGGGGTCGGCCTCATCTGTGCTGCCTTCCACCCACGCCCGGTCCTCGTACGACTTTCCGACTTCAAGTCCAACGAGTATAGAGAGTTGCTCGGGGGGAGAATCTTCGAGCCAAATGAAGAGAATCCGATGATTGCATGGCGAGGCGCATCTCGCTATCTCGACCCAATTTTCAAAGATGCTTTCGAGATGGAATTGGAGGCGATGGCCTCTGTGTACCACGATTTCGGCTTAGATAATCTGCAACTGATGGTTCCTTTCTGCCGCTCGCCCGAGGAGGGCGAGGCGGTCAAGGAATTGCTTGTCAAAAAGAAGGTGAGTTCAGCCGATGGCGTTCCTCTTTTCGTGATGGTCGAGTTGCCATCCAATGTGATTGACGCTGAAAGTTTCATCGAGAAAATGAATCTGCAAGGTGGCTCAATCGGTTCAAACGACTTGGTGCAGACCGTCTACGCGGTGTCAAGAGATGACCTTGAGGGATATCAACATCCGGTCGATGCCCGCTCGCCTGCTGTCAAGACGATGATTCGTCAAGCGGTTGAGAAGTTCACAAATGCTGGATTAGAAATCGGAATTTGCGGACAAGCGCCATCCGACCATCCCGAAGAATTCCCGGCGTTCCTAGTCGATTGTGGGATCACCAGTATCTCGGTAACACCAGACACGGTGATGGCCGTGCGAATGTCAGTTGCCGAGGCCGAAAAGGCGGCTGGGATGCACGAATTCCAAGAAGAGTGGGCGGAATAAACAACCGGCGCCATAGGCGCCGGTTGTAATTTCAATCGATTGTAATCTTGACATCGAATTTAATCTGCGATGAGACTCGATTGAATCCAGAGTTTCCTACGATGCAAAGCAACCGGCGGTTCGTGGATGCCTGCCAATATACGATTTCCTTCGATGCAGAGTCACTTGTTAGGTAGAACCGCTGCCCACTGAATCACTTGTTCGGCAGAACCGCTGCCCACTGAATCACATTTGGGACAGTAACAATTCATGGAATTGGCGGAGCGAGGCGCACTGGCACCACTAGAGGTGAGGTGAAATTACAGTTTGACTGGGCGTGTGGCACCGCAAGCCTGACACTTGAGAAGGGTGGTTCGGTCTTCTTTGATGAATTGGGTGTCAGGAGCGTTGCACTGGTCGCATAGCACATAGGTTCGGACATAGTTTCCAAGTTTTTCCTTGATTCTCTTTGGCGGGATTCGGCCTTTGAGCAGGACTCGATGTTCTTCCCGGCTGCCTGATGTTCCAAGTTCATTTTGGAGAAAATGGTAGACATGATTTCCATCGCGGTTCATCATATCGACAATGTCAGAAAAATTTCGAATAATCGTCTGACTACCCTCAATCATCACCTTCGGTTCTGGTAGCTTCCAACGGGCGGACGACCTAATGTCACGTGGGATGTTCTCGCGTGCTTTGTCGAGCAGAGACTCGTAGTCGAAGTCTGTCATCGAAGCGGCCCACCCGCGACTCCCTGTTTAACCCACCGTTCAATCAATAGGCTGCAGATGCGCGAGGCAACGGTATGGGAGATTCCGTGACGGTTCGGTTCACGCGGATTGCGGATGGTGCTCAGGCTCCGAGCCGTGGTTCCGAATTGGCTGCTGGTTGGGACTTGCGTGCGCTTGAGGAAACCGTGGTTAGTTCTGGCTCCAGCAGCAAAGTTCTCACTGGACTGAAGGTGGCGATTCCCGCCGGTTTTGAAGGTCAAGTTCGAGCCCGTTCCTCTCTCGCTGCCAAAGGGTTGATTCTTCCCAATGCGCCGGGTACAATCGATGCGGATTATCGGGGAGAATTGATGATTCTGTTGACTTGGATCGGTGAAGGTGATTCCTACACGATACCTGCCGGTGAAAGAATCGCACAACTTGTGGTCGCACCTGTGCCTCGAGTTGAGTTCGTTGAAGTCACCGAAGAGGAATTGGGCGACACCGAGCGAGGCGAGGGTGGATTCGGTAGCACTGGCCGATTTTAGGAAAATCGGCACCAATCTTGGTCTGTTGTCCGTGATTCAATCTTCACTTCAAATTCGTTGCGTTTACACCGCCTTAGGCGGTGGGTTGATAGAGAACGCACGATGGAGTGATTTGTCATGGCACTGAGCGTTGATGAACTTCGGGAGAAGGTACTCACTCTGCGTGAGCAAGGCTTGAATGACTTGCAAATCGCTGATGAGCTCTCAATCAGTGCGATGACCGTCGAATGGTTGCAGGGCACATCAGCCTCAGAAGGCAAGCCAGACGACATCCGAATCGGCTGGCGAACTATCGGCGTTAGGCCACAGCGAATCGATGCAATCTCGATGATTATGGCAGACATTCTCGATGAAGCCGCTCCTGAAGGCATCGACACAGTGGTCGGAATCAGCCTCAATGGTATTCTCTTCGCCCACTCACTCGCCGAGCAACTCGGCGCAGATGTCGCCATCTATCGCAGCGCCGTGAGTGGCCCCGGCGGTGCACTCTCTGAGAAGTACGCCAATGTTGCCGGCAGGAGGGTAGCCATCGTTGATGACCTGCTCAGCACCGGCGAAACGATGCGAGGCGTCATCGAGTCGATGCAGTCGGAAGGCGCTGAAGTTGCACTTTGCATAGTTCTCGTGAATAAGACGGAGAAAAACGAGATCGCAGGAGTTCCGCTACGCGGAATCATCAGAGCAGTCTCCGTCTGAACTCACAGGTTTTTCAGATGCACTGGGCGGATGTAGTGGCGGAGCGCCTCTCAAGGCGTGGCGACAAGCATGTAATCGCCTCAGGTATCACGCCATCGGGCGAATTTCACATCGGCCATCTGCGCGAAATCTTGACTGCAGACATGATTACACGCGCCTGCCACGCCAAAGGATTGGACGCGGAATTCATCTTTGTTGTCGATTCTGCTGACCCACTGAGAAAAGTCTACGATTTCCTCGACCCGGTCTACGAACAGTACATCGGCCATCAATTAGGCAACATTCCGGCCCCAGACGCTGACGGAAAACCGGGCGACGGAACCACCACATACGCAGACCATTTTCTCGACCCCTTCATGGCGGCGCTGAAACAAATCGGTGTCGAGCCGCGAATCGTCGACAATTTGGAAAGTTACAACAGTGGAAAGTTCGCCGATGCGGCCCGGATAGCGTGTGAGAATGTGGCGGAAGTCCGAGAGATAATCGAGAGTAAATCGGGGAGGGAATTACCCGAGGATTGGCACCCTTACAACCCGCTGGACTCGCAAGGAAGCCTCGACGGCGTCACGGTCACCGGTTACGAATGGCCTCTGGTTCACTGGGCTGACTCGCACGGCGAAACTGGCTCGGCCGACCTGCGAAAAGGGGAAGGAAAGTTACCCTGGAGACTCGATTGGCCCGCACGCTGGCACTCCTTGGGCGTTACCTGCGAACCGTTCGGCAAGGACCACGGCGCCTCTGGAGGCAGCTATACGACGGGTCGCCAACTTGTCCAACTGTTTGGTGGCGAACCGCCTGAACCGCTTGTCTACGAATGGATAATACTGCGAGGTGTGGGGGCGATGTCTGCAAGCCAAGGAGTTACCATCGGCCCGCTCGTCGCACTGGAATTGGTTCCTCCGGAAATTCTGCGATTTTTGATTGCGCGTAACAAACCGAACAAGCATATCGAATTCGATACCGGCTCGGCACTTGTTGAACTCGCTGAAGAATATCGAAATCTGTTGATGAACATTCAAGCGATGGAAACTGAAATTTCTGAGGAGAGCACGAAGCGTGAAGTTACTGCGCTTGCCACAAAGAAAGGTGCGTTACTCTACTCGCAAGTGGCAGTGGGAACTGAAGTGGACTACGAATCACGCAAGATTTCGTTCCGTCATCTCGCCATGTTGGCTCAGATTCGCGGCGAAGACGGAGATGTCTGGGCATCGCTTGAACGGGGCGGTCTCCTCGATTCGGCGGCGGAACCGGGAGAAGAATTAGCCGACCGATTGAGGAGAATGCGGTTTTGGTTGGCTTCGGAACATTTCCCCGAACCTTTCCGATTGCGTGTTCAGTCAGAACTCTCGGCGGCTGGCGGCGAATATCTCATCGAAGAAGGGAATTTGGATTACCTTCGGATGTTGCAAACTACGATTGAAGAGTGCGATTGGGACACTAAAAGCATCAATGATTCCGTCTGCAACTCGGCGAGGGATGAAGCGATTAATCTCAACCTTCGCGAGGCTTTCAAACTCCTTTACTGGGTCTTCCTCGACCAAAATTTCGGGCCTCGTCTTGCACCACTTTTCTATGAGTTGGGGAGAGAACAGATTCTTGTCCAACTCAACAAGGCGATTTCTCACATTGAAAAGTGAAATCGATGTTTTGAGGCTATTATCCAGTTCAAATTGGACGGTTTCGGCTAAACTGATTGGCCTCGGGAATCGCGCGCGTGGCATACGCGCGAGCACTATGCTTGAAATGGGAAGGGCTTCTGAAGCGGGCTGATGCCAGTATACTGCCCGAAGTGTGAGGCTGCCACAGAGGCTACCTCCAAGTTCTGTTTGCAGTGCGGTCAAGACTACGAAATCAATGGTCCAATCACCTCGACTGGCCACGATGTTAAGGCTCTCAAAGAGGCTATTCGAGCCAAAGATGAACTATCGATGGCAGACAAGTTCGATTTGATTGCTAAGATCGAAGATGGCGCGAATCCAATCGAACTTGGAATCGCCGCCTCAGCGGATGATGCTGAAGAAGAGGCGGCTGCACCAAAACCTGCTCCAGCAGCCAAAGAAGGCAGCAAAACAGGAGCGGTGATGGTCAGTAGTCCTGCAGCGGCGGCAGCGGTTGCTAGCGTTTCGCAGGCGACCGACGCTTGGGGAATGGTGATGGCAGGACGGGTCAACATTGCAGACCCGACTTTCCGCTCGGCGATGGACCTCGGAATGGAGGCGAGCCACCACATTCACGATATTTCTCACGGCGGGATTGATGAGACCGACCTGACCAACGAAGACCTGCGCGCAATTCCAGTTCTCAAACCTCCCAAACGGTCGTTCTGTCCTAAGTGCGGTAGCGACATTCTATCTCACTCGCACCTTCAATGGAAGAAGTGGCGAGAACACTCCGCCGAAGTTGTTCAATTGCAAGCACAGGCGGCTATGGAAGCAGCAATTGTGCAAGTCGCTTCGCATTATGTTGGGGCACTTGACGCACTAGAAATCAAGAACAAGGAACTTCAAGAGCAGTTGGGCGGTCTCGATGAGAAGAAGATAATCAAGGAAATCGAGCCCCGCATCAAAGAGCAAGTTCGCGCCGAACTGGAGAAGGAGTACAAGTCGAAGGCGGTTGCGGGTGGCGGTGCTGCTGCACCAAAGAAGGAAGCTACCGCAAAGAAAGCAAGCACAGGGGGTGGCAAGAAAAAGCCCTCCAAAGCGGCAGGAATGTTCGGCGGTGGACCCAAAGTTTCAAAGAAATTCGAGGGTAACAAGAAGGACAAGCCAGACTGGTTCCTCGAAGAAGGACTTGAGGTTGTATTCGACCCACACGGAACCGGAAAAGCACTCAAGCCAAAGACAATTCTTGCCCGCTCAGCCGACGGGAATGTGCGAGTTCAAGATGTCGTCCGAATCTACGCCAGTGAAGGAGAAGATGGCTTGAGTGAACTAGCGTGGACTTCACCTTTCACTAGATACATCATCGAAGCGTACGACTCGTGCTGAGGGCCCTTCGGGGAGTTCGGTTTTCTACACGAAAACCGAACATTCGCTTTTTGAAACACCGAACGGGTCGCTCAGTTCATTCGATTTCTATTGACAAGGGTCCTTTGGACCCTAGAGCGACTTATCCGTTCGGCTGACTTGAATTGTTTTCGCTTTGCTTTGAATCACCCCGAAGCCCTCAGCACCGAGTCGATGTTGGTGCGAACACCACTTGTGGTTGTTTACTTTCAGGGTTGTTTATTTTCCAAAGAATTTCTTCTTGACATCTTTCTTCAACTTGTTTTTCACTATCTCAGTCGCCTTTTCCTCGACCGCTTTGACTGCCTTGTTGCCAACCTCTTCCGCCTTCGCAGCGACCGCATCTGTAAGCGGTTTAGCAGCGGTTGCGGCCATCTTTTTCGCCTTGTTTTTGGCAGCCGCCTTACCTGCTCCACCTACCGCAGAAGCAACTTTTGACAGCCTACCTACTTTCTTTTCGCTCATGGTTCCCATCCGTCAATGGAGGACATCCTATTTCCAAATTTCGCACTCTACCCTTTCTCGAAATACCAAGGCGGGCTTTCGTGTCACAAGAGAAAAGTGCCAGAAAAGTGCCTTACGAGTTGGTGAATGAACTCTGGTGTGCGGTAAGATATTTGACGGTTAATCGGACTGGTTCAGGCATACCATCCATCGCTGCAGCAATCGCTTGAACTTCCATCTTCGCCCCTGACATCGTGGTCACGAACGGGATGTTCAGTTCAACCGCCAACCGTCGCATCATGTTGCCATCGAGAACTGCTCCACCACTCTTACTCGGTGTATTCAGAACGAGGTTGATTTTTCCTTGCCGCATCAAATCAAGGGCATCTGGATGCTGCCTCTCTGCAATCCTGTAAGCAATCTCCACCGGCAAGCCATGCGCGCGCAGCGCATGAGCGGTTCCCGGCGTGGCGTGCAAACTGAATCCGAGGCTGACCAAACTGCTGGCAACTTCCGCAATCGCCTCTTTGTCCTCATCCTTCACCGTGATGTAGACTCCACCCCGAGTCGGCACTGGTAATTCGGTCGCCAACCGCGCCTTGAGGTAGGCTCTTGCTGGGTCGGGATCACTTCCATAGACCTCACCAGTCGATTTCATCTCTGGCCCGGGTGCTGGGTCCAACCCTCTGAGTTTGATGAACGGGAAGACCGGCGCCTTGACGCAGACGAGGTCGGTGGTTCTCTCTGGAATCTCAAGCTCTGAAAGCCGGCTACCGATGGCAACTCTTGCAGCGATGCGGGCGAGCGGGATGCCTGTCGATTTTGCAACGAATGGGAAAGTCCGTGACCCTCTTGGATTCACTTCGAGGACATACAATTTATCATCACAGATGGCGAACTGAATGTTGAAGCAGCCGATGATTTTCAAGCCGATTCCAATCTTTTCCGTCCACTCTTCGACCTGTGCAAGGATTTCCTCACTTACATTTTGGGGTGGGATGAAACAAGTTGAGTCACCAGAATGAATGCCCGCTTCTTCGAGGTGTTCCATGATTGCACCGATGAGAACTTCCTCCCCGTCCGACACTGCGTCGACATCGAGTTCAATCGCATGTCCGAGGTATTCGTCACAGAGTAGCGGCTTGTCCGGATTGATGTACGCCTCTTGCATGTAGGCGTCGAGTTGAGCGTCGTTGGTGAGAATCTCCATGCCTCTGCCGCCGAGGACATAGGATGGCCGAATTAAAACTGGGAAACCGATTTCGTGGGCTGCCGACCTCACTTCGTCTGGAGTGCTGCCGGTCAAACCGTGCGGCATTCTGAGCCCAACCCGCTTCGCAAACTGCTCAAACCGTTCACGGTCACTCGCCTCGTCAACCGCATCTGGTGAGGTGCCTTCCAACGCCATCTCAAGGCCAAGCGAAGTCAGATGGGGCATCCGGGCGTCTAATGGAAGGGCGAGATTGATTGCCGTCTGACCGCCGAATTGGAGAAGGATACCGTCGGCGCCCTCTCGCAACAGAACTTCAGCGACACTTTCGAGAGTCAATGGGTCGAAGTAGAGGCGGTCGCTTGTATCGAAGTCAGTACTTACCGTCTCGGGATTGTTGTTGATGATAATCGCCTCGTGTCCGACTTCGCGAATCGCTTGCACGGCGTGAACACAGCCGTAGTCGAATTCGATGCCCTGGCCGATGCGAATCGGGCCAGATCCGAGCACAACGAGTCGCCTTGCTGGTTCGCCATTGGCCGCTACTTTACCCTCATTTGGAACTGAATCGATGCCGGGTAGACCGTGCGGCTCGTAGGTCGAATAGTAGTATGGTGTGACCGCTGCAAATTCAGCCGCACAACTGTCAACCATTCTATAGGATGGGTGAATGGAATGCGTATGGCGGCAACTCATGACAGCGTCTTCGCCACGGCCTGCAGGCAATGATGACCATTCATTTGGTGGGTAATTCGCCAGTGCATCGCAGATGTGAGCATCACTCATGCCAGCACTTTTCCACCGCCGCATCTGCAAATCGCTGATATCTCTCGGCTCAAGACCGCCTTCGCCATCTCCGCTAGTTTCGCCCTCAATTTGTGATGCGCATGCACCCCATCCGGCGCTTCGCACCTCGTTGTCAGTTGCAGCCATCCGCTGAAACTTGTGCAGGAACCAGCGGGTGATACTGGTGATTTCTCGCACCCTCTCTACCGACCACCCGCGGCGGAACGCCTCGTAAAGCGCCCCCATCCGGCGGTCGGTGGCTACTCGTAGCCAATCTTCGAGAACATCATCGGGCAAGGGAGTCTCAGCCCTTTCACCCATGCCTTCACCCTCAGACATATCCGCCAAGGTAAGCGGGCGGGGGTGTGGTTTCCCGTACTCTAGGGAAGCCCAAGCCTTGAGGAAGGCCTCTTCGAAGCAGCGACCGATAGCCATCACTTCGCCAGTACTTTTCATCGAAGTCCCCAGTGTGCGGTCGGCGGTTCGGAACTTGTCGAACGGCCAGCGAGGAATTTTTACTACACAGTAATCGAGTGTTGGCTCGAACGCAGCGGTAGTCCCTTCACCGGTAATCGGATTTGGTAGTTCGTCGAGTGTGTAGCCAACGGCAATCAGCGCCGCCATCCTTGCGATTGGGTAGCCAGTCGCCTTTGAAGCGAGTGCAGATGAGCGGGAAACTCTTGGATTAACTTCGATGACTACGAACTCTCCAGTCTGTTGGTTGAAGGCGAACTGAACATTGCAGCCACCCTTGATGTCAAGCCTACGAATGAGGCGCAGTGCAGCGTCTCGCAGCATCTGGTGGTCGCGGTCAGAAAGAGTCTGTTGGGGGGCGACGACGACCGATTCACCGGTATGGATTCCCATCGGGTCGATGTTTTCCATCGTGCAGACGATGATGCAGTTGTCAGCCGCGTCGCGCATCACCTCGTATTCGTGCTCCTGCCAGCCGAGGATGCTCTCTTCGATGAGGACCTGGCCGATTTGCGAATGGAGGATTCCCTGGCTCGCTATCTCAACCAACTCGCCCCGGTTCCATGCCGTTCCGCCCCCAAGTCCTCCCAAGGTGAACGCCGGCCTAATCAGCAGTGGGAATTGGCCGATGCGTTCTGCGGCCACCAATACCTCATCGATTGAGGAGCAGGCGTGTGCATCTGCGACAGGAAGGCCGACCTCTTCGCAGACCTGCTTGAACAGGTCGCGGTCCTCCGCCTCATCGATTGTCGCAAGATTGCAGCCGATGAGTTCGACGCCGAGGCGGGTAAGTGAACCATCGTGGGCTAGCGCCGAGGCGAGGTTCAGGGCGGTCTGGCCGCCCATTCCAGCGAGTAGGGCGTCGGGTTTCTCAATCTCAAGGATTCGACGGATGACATCCGGTAGAAGCGGTTCGATGTAGATGCGATCTGCCATCTCGGGGTCATTCTGGATGGTGGCGGGATTGGAATTGACTAGGATGACTTCGAAGCCGTCGGCGCGCAGTGCGCGGCAAGCCTGTGAGCCGGAGAAGTCGAACTCAGCGGCTTGGCCTATCTTAATCGGACCTGAGCCGAGAATCATGATTCGCTGAATGTCATTTCGCCGCGGCATCAGGCAACACCTCGCTTGGATAGTGGGAGTTCGTCCTGCATTTCCTTCGCCACAATTTCAGAAAAACGGTCGAACAGCGGCGCTGCATCATGCGGCCCGGGCGCCGCCTCAGGATGATATTGAACGCTGAAGGCGGGCCGACCAATCACATCCAACCCCTCGACGGTACGGTCATTCGCATTCACGAATCGAACTTCGGTGGGAGCGTCGGAGAGTGCGTCAGGCGCACCATTGCTCTGCCAAATCGGGTGAGGAGCGAGAGGGTCGGTGCCGCGTGGGTTGACCGCGAAGCCGTGGTTTTGGCTGGTGATGGTGACCTTCCCCGTCACTAGGTCGACTACCGGTTGGTTGGCTCCACGGTGGCCATATCGGAGCTTGTAGGTCTCAAGCCCGGTCGCTAGCCCCAAGAGTTGGTGGCCGAGGCAGATTCCCATCACTGGCATCTTCGTTTCAAGTCCGGCGGCGAGCGTTTCTCTTGCAGCAAACGCCTTTCCTGAGTGAGCCGGGTCGCCGGGTCCGTTTGAGCAAAAGAGGGCGTCGATTTGATAGTCATCCACAAGCGAATCGAAGGCGATATCGGGTGGTGCCCAAAGCACCTCAAATCGTTTACAAAGTTCCCGCAAAATGTTGTGTTTGATACCGCAGTCGAGGGCCGCTATCCGTGGCATGGGAATCCCGCCGGTACCCTTTGCGCCTTCGTTGAGAAGAACTGCATCGTCACGGCTGACATCGTCTACCAAGTCCTCCAAATCAGGTGATGTCATGCCCTCAAGACGGCTGCGCATCTCCTCCTCCTGCTCTAGTGGGCCGAACAAACAGAGAATCACTCCATGCTCGCGGACTCGGCGGGTGACGGCGCGGGTGTCGACTTCGGTGATTCCGGGGACACCGTGGGCGAGTAGGAATTCGTGAACTGAGCCGATGCAATGGCGATGGTCCGGATGGTCTATCCATTCGCGGCAGACGACACCCCTTGGCCAGATTGCCGATGATTCAGAGATTCCCGGTGCCACTCCATAGTTGCCGAGCAGCGGCCAAGTGAAGGTAAGCACTTGTCCGGCGAAGGATGGGTCGGTGAGGCTCTCCTGAAAGCCGCTCATTCCGGTGGTGAATACGAGTTCACCCTCCCCAATGACTGGTGCACCGAACAAGATTCCCTCATGGCGGGAACCATCGGCGAGCAGCAGTACTCCTGCACCACCTTTGTCTGCACGGAACCTCTCGCCGCTTCCGCCGTCAGTGTTGCCATTCTTGGCAGCATCAGCGGGTTTGTTTGAGGAGTCGGAATCGAGCAACAAATCGGCTGCGTCAACACCCGAAAATGGATTGGAAACGCCTCTTTGGCTCGACCCGGGACTGAACCCACCGGCAGTCTTCACCTTCGCACCCTAGGATTGTCCCCGAATGCCGCTTATCATTATTCACCACAAATAGAGAGCCTTGGCTTGGACTCGTTGGCCACCCACTGGTGGGTGAATTGGTCGGTTTTTAGCCGATTGAGGATATTCAGGAGAAAGGCATGTTTAACCAAATACCGATGGAAAAGAATCCGAGTACTGGCAAGATAATCAAAGCGCAAGCACCACCTAAAATCAGTTGTTTCTTTCCAAGTGCCGTACCTGCGAGCGCTAACAGAATGGCTGAAACGGGAGCCAGCCAACACATCATCTTCACAGCATCTACCCCTCGAGCATTCAACGATGATGGAGAATTGGAGTACGCCACGGAATATCCAGATTGGTCAAAAGTCCAAAATGAAATGACAATATTTTCGCCTAAATCAATTCCAGCATCAACCTCGATATATCCCTCCGATTGTGACCAGTTTCCAACTACCTGTTGTTCTGACTGTTGATTATTTGCAACATTCAGACCCAGTCCACCTTCGGCGATGTTGAACTCCTCCGTCAAATTGAAGGAATTTTGACTGTAATTTGTAGCGTTGTCATCGACCCATGCCTGTGCATAAACCAAGGCGTCACCACCGCCCCAATTGTCCTCCAAGTCCATCGCGGCACCCTCGTATGAGGGATTGGAATAATGGTCCAAGTAGCAACCGACTGCAGCACCGAGGCCAAGTTCGTATTCTGCGATAAAGGAGTAGATTGCAGCATGGAAGGGGTCTTCTGGCCAAACAATTCCACAACCGTCTTCGGCACCAGTCTGTCCGTCAAAATCGAAAAGGCCGTTTATCTCCCCCTGCTTAGCACCCGTATATGCGGCGTTGCGATACAGATCGAGGCAACTGAATGACCTAAAACCAGTTAGGCCACCTTCTGTAGCCGTTCCTTCGGTCGAACATGAGTTGACTCGTATGTCGAATGGAATGTCAAATTCACCAGTATATTGAGTGCCATTCTGCAATTCAAGATGAATATCGTAGTTTTTGTAGAAATCCGAACTATCGATGTATTCTGGCTCAGTTGCTAAGACTGCCAATAGAGGAATGATGAACATAAGTAGTGGAATACCTCCTCCAATACCAAAATATTTCCAAGAGAAAGGAGGCTTCCCCAGTTCTATTTCTGGCCCATCAGGAATCGATGTATCCACATTTTCAAGTTTTGAGACATCGCCCTCAAAAACCGCATCTGTTTCCGAATGAGTTGAGTCAGCGCCAACAATATTCGGTTGACTGGAAGCTGCCCTGAGTTCAATCGGTTTTGGAGCCTCATCCATTTTAATCACCCTCCTACGCATTTGATGGTTGGAATTCCATATTGAATCCCGCTATTAACAATGAACCCTGCACTTGGTGATCTGAAATGGCCCCACGGCTCATTGCCGTCGAATGAATTTCTCGACCTCATTCTGGGTTTTCTCGCAAGTCCTTGCCACGCTCTGATGGGTGAACCTCCAACTTGCCACCCTCAAACTCAGTTGCTCCAGCCGCCCCTCCCGAGTAGCACTCCAAAAATGCCGCCAAAGCAGCCACTTCGGAATGGGGCTGATTGCCGACCGCCACATTGTGTTGACAGATTTCGAAATACTCACGCGGCACCTTAGCTCCGCCGAGAACGATTGCCATCGGTTTGTTGTGTGGAAGTTCGGGGATGACATCGTGGTAAGGCAGACCGTACATTGTCAGATGAACAGCGATTCCACCAGCCTCTACAAAGCGGCGGAGGAAACCGAGCGGCGAGGGTTCATGTCGAGCCTCAAACTCGCCGCCAAAACGGTCGCCAACATCACTGATTCCAGCGAGCAATTCACCATCTTCGTCGCCAGCAAGAAGGAATGTGTCAGCGCCAAAGGCGCGCGCAGTAAGGCCGAGATGCGTCGAGATGCGCGGGTCTCGGCCTGTCCGATGACCGAGCCTCAACACCGAAATCGATTGCTTCTGCTCGGTCATGTCAACTCCCTCTCGCATCCCAACGCGGGAGTGGCGTCCTCTTCAGCATGATGGCTGCTCTCTGGCAGCCACTTAGGTGAGGGTGATGTCCTCTTCACCGTTCTCAAAGTCACCGGAAGTCAACTGGAGCGGCTCGTCGAGGGGCGCAATATCGAGAGGGAAAGTTTGCAGCAACTTTTGGACCCATGAGAGAAGGATAGCGTCGAGCAGTAGGTGGGTGGCGAAGTGAACCATGATGCCGAGCGCGCCGATTCGCAGCGATTGCAGAATCATCGAAGGCTGTCCGTTGTTTGTGAAGGCTAACCAACCGATTGGCTCCAGCGTGAAATAAAGCGCCATAATCACCAGAATTCCGCCGGTTGCACCCGACTGCCAACTGCTCCGCTCGCGGCTGTGCATCAACAAGACCGTCGCGACCAACACCAAACCTGGAATCAAAAGTGATACCGAAAAGAAATCCAAACCCAAAATCATTGAATTCGGCAGGCTAGAATCATTATCTCCCAGCGAATTGCCAATAACTGAGACAGTCAACCACCAAAAAATTCCAACTGCAGCGAGTAAAATCCCACCCATTACGGAGCGGCTATGAATCATCTGACCCATCTCATGGCGGTCCTTCGGTTGCATCCTTTGAAGCACACTTTCAGCCAATTCAAGGTTTTCAGGAGCAGGCAATTTCGCATCCACATCTGTCACAGAAAGCCGCGGTTCTGGCTCTCCTAACTCGTCTGTAGACGAGGAGTTCGCTATCGTCACGAGGGGTTTGGCTGCTGCGTGGGATGATAAACGATGCCCCACAGTCGATGCCGCTTATGGCTGACTTGGCACCTTTCCTGAAACGCCGGGCCTGCGGGCGACCTCGCCTAATGGGAATCGTCAATGTGACCCCCGACTCCTTCCACGGGGCTTCCCGAGTTGGTTCGGTGGCTGATGCTGTGAAAGCGGCGCTAAAGATGTGGAATGATGGTGCTGACTGGGTTGATGTCGGTGGGGAGTCAACGCGGCCGGGTGCAGAGCCCGTTGATGTGGCCGAGGAGTTGAGCCGGGTTGTGCCTGCCATCGAAGCGTTGAGAGCTGAAAGAGAAAAGTCGAATGCAGATTCACCTCGCCTCATATCAGTTGACACTCGCCGAGTGGAGGTTGCTCAGGCCGCCCTCGATGCGGGAGCCGACATGGTCAACGATGTATCCGGGTTGCGTGAACCGGGAATGCGTGCGCTGGTGGTCGAGCGGGGTTGCGCGGTATGCATCATGCATATGCTCGGCGAGCCGGGAAATATGCAAAACGCCCCGGAATATGGGGATGTTCGGAGTGAGGTTGGCGAAGACTTGCAGGCGGTTACCTCCGAGTTGGTCAAGTTAGGGCATCCAACAAATCTCATTCTGCTTGACCCAGGTATCGGTTTTGGAAAGCGCCTTTCTCACAATCTCGAATTGTTGCAAGATAAATCACTCACCAGAGATTCCGGATTTTCCCTACTATGGGGCGTGAGTCGTAAGTCGATGTTCAAGGAATTGCTCGGGCGGGAGTCGTCTGATGACCGGTTGGCAGGAACTTTGGCAGTTGCTGCACACGCGATGGCATTGGGAGTAGATATTCTGAGGGTTCACGATGTCGCTGAACATCATGACCTATTGACTACACTCGCAGCACTCAAAGGTGAATAGATTGAAGCAGAGCCTGTCAGTGAGATAATCAAGGCGCACAGAATCAAAAAGAAAATCGAAGCGGAGATAATCGGAGAGGAAATCGAATCGGAGGAATCATTGATGGCAGAAATCCCAATTATCGATGTCAATGAGAATCTGCGAATCGTCGGGACTGCTCACATTAGCAGTGCCTCCGCTGACCTAGTGCGCCAGGAAATTGCCGAATGGAAGCCGGATTTGGTCGCGGTGGAACTTTGCGAAAGTCGACTGAAGGCGCTGCGAAACCCCGAGGCGTTTGACAACGAGGTACTCAGTAAGGTGCTGAAAGAGGGCAAAACACAACTGGTCCTCTTTCAATCACTGTTGGCCACCGAACAACGCCGTCTCGGTATTGAGGAGGGGGAGAAACCTGGGACTGACCTTTTGGCGGCCATAGAGGCGGCTGAGGAGGCAGGAATCGAGTTCGAATTGGTCGACCGAGATATCCAGACTACGATGAGGAGAGCGTGGCGGCGGATGGGGTTCCGCGAGAAGTTTCGAGTCATCAACGGCCTCCTCCTTGACGGTGGTCAGGATGATGACGAGGAGATTCCTTCGGTCGACGAACTTCTGCAGAACAAGGACCTAATCACCGAGTTACTCAACGAGTTGAAGGAGGTCGCACCCGGTGCGGGTGAAGTTCTTATCGACGAGCGTGATGAATACCTTGCAGGCTCTATAGACCGGCTTAGGGAAGAGAAAACTGACGAAAAAATCCTAGTCGTGATTGGCGCTGGCCATCTAGAAGCGGTCGCTGACAAACTCGCCGGACCGGCGTTAAAAAATGAAAAAAGGCTCGCCGAACTGAATGAGGAGCCTCAACCCAAGAAGTTCTGGAAGGTTGTGAAATATGCACTTCCGGTCGGTATGATTTTTCTCTTTGGATACCTGCTGATGCAGGGTGATTACAACCAGTTGAAGGATGTCGCGCTGACATGGCTCGCCCTCAATGCCTCTCTCGCCGCTCTTGGTGCGTTACTTGCAAGAGGTCACCCATTCGCAATTTTAACAGCTGCCGCTGCCTCTCCGATAACCTCGCTCAATCCTACCCTCGCTGCCGGCTGGTTCGCCGGATATGTGCAGATGAAGGTAGCCAAGCCGACGACGAAAGACCTACAGGATTTCCTGAAGTTGGACAAGTTCAGCCTGTTCTGGTCGAACCGGGTTGGGCGTGTGCTGTTGGTCACCGCCCTTGCAAACCTCGGCTCATCAGCTGGGGCGTGGTTTGCTGGTACTGCAATCATTGGGACTCTACTCGCTTGAAGAAATTTGGCTGACAGAGTATCCAAAAAATCGCTACCCTCAATCCGTTCTGTTGAAGAACTGCGCTCAAGTCGGCTGAACCATGGTCGAGGATGTAGTAGTCATCGGTGGCGCACGCACCCCATTCTGTGAATGGTCTGGAGGCAAGCGCGGTGACGGACAGCCCGGAGGACTGCTCGCAGATGTCACAGCCGAAGAATTGGGTGCAATCGCAATTCGAGGTGCGTTGGAGAAGACAGGTACCGATGCTGGCTCTGTTGACCATGTGGTAATGGGCCACGCCCTACAAACATCCGACCAGGCAATCTTCGGCAGCCGCCATGCAGGCCTGAAGGCGGGAATCCCACAAGAGGTTCCTATGCTCACGCTCAACCGGTTGTGCGGCAGCGGCGCCCAGTCGATTATTTCAGGCGCCCAGATGATTATGCTCGGCGAAGCCGAGGTGGTCGTGTCAGGCGGAATGGAGAACCTAAGTCAGGCCCCCCACGTGCTGCGTGGAATGCGAGACACCTACGGGCTCGGGAGGCCACCCCGACAGGGAGATGAACTCACCAAGGACATGGAGGACTACCTATTCACCAACCTCGTCGACAGCACCTGCGGCTCATTCATGGCCCAAACCAGCGATGAACTGTGCAAGCGAATAGGCGTTACTCGCGAGGAAGCGGATACCTTCGCAGCTCTCAGCCACCAGCGCACCGAAAAGAGTGTGAAAGATGGCGTTTGGTCTGAGGAAATTGTCGAGGTAGAAACACCAAATGGAATGGTTGGAGCATCTGATGATGACCATGTCGTTCTAGGAACAACTGTTGAGGCTCTTTCTGGACTTCGCACCCACTTTGGCCCAGATTCCCTAGTTACTGCCGGGAATGCTTCCGGAGTTGTGGATGGGGCTGCCGCGGTGGTCATCAAGTCAGCCAGCCGTGCTAAATCTGACGGCGACCAACCTTTGGCTCGAATAGTATCTTGGGGAATTGTAGGATTGGAGCCAGCAATAATGGCATACGGACCGGTTCCTAGTAGCCTCAAGGCTTTGGAAAAAGCAGGAATGACTGTTGACGATATTGACTTGTGGGAAATCAATGAGGCTTTTGCCGGTCAGGCTGTTGCCTGCATCAAAGACCTAGGAATTGATGTTGAAAAAGTCAATGTCAATGGAGGGGCTGTTGGACTAGGCCACCCTCTTGCTGCTACTGGCACTCGCCTTGTTCTTACTCTTGCTCTTGAACTAAAGCGAAGAGGTGGTAAATTTGGAATTGCTACTGCTTGCATTGGTGGTGGCCAAGGAATCGCGATCATCATCGAGTCAATTTGACCATTTCTCCCAATATCTGCACCATACGAGAGATTAACAACCAGTTGCCGGCATAGAGTGTTGATAACATGGTTGAGCACACAATTACCGACCACATCGAAGGTGCGGGTCACGCAAATAAAACACGCAGCCTAGTGAAAACCCTATCTTGGAGAATCATCGCAACTACTGATACCATCATTATCGCTAGACTCATCACTGGAAGTTGGACAGTTGGGTTCGGTATCGCCAGCATCGAGGTTGTGACCAAGATGGGACTGTACTATCTGCATGAGCGGGGTTGGAGCAGTTTGGATTGGGGACTCGAAGATGTCGATGTGGATGTCGATGAATTGGTCAAGCATCCGCCGCGTCATTGAGATGCACCCCGAGGGCACATTTTGATGCGTCAACTGTGGTAGAGATTGGTAGACATTCCGCCGTAGTTTGAACATGTGTAAACGGATATCTAAGGGGTTGAGTTCGAGAGGAGTTCGTGCGCCAAAGTGCGCACTATTCGGATTCCTGTTGCGGTGGATGGCTAAGGATTCGCAGTTGTAATACAATCATATTAATCCCCGTTTTACAAAAACAGCAGACGCAAAGTGCATAGGTTAGACTCCAACCGAGCGGCTATGAATATGCACACACAATACACACAAAGTAGATTATTTGCTAAAACATTTGTTTGGAGAATTATTGCAACTTTAACCGGTGCGCTAGTAACTTGGTTTCTGACTGGTGAAGTAGAAACAGCAGGAAAATTCATTCTAATAGAATTTCCACTCAAAATGTTGTTCTACTATCTACATGAGATTGGTTGGCATAATGTCGAATGGGGAAAAGAATCGGTTCAGACAGAATAAACGATTTGAATTAATCGGATTCAACCGAGAAATATCATGTCCTTGATGTCCATTAGATATCTCACTATACTCACAAATACTGCAATGATGAACGGATAGGTCAAAACTCGCTGTGGAAGCATCTTGATGGCAACCTTCGCACCAAGCCAAGCGGTACCAACCACTAGTATAGAGATTAAAATGAGATAAATCCCAAGCGTTTCGATTAATGCAGTTCCCGACTTGTCTATTACAAGGTGAGTCAAGATACCCATTGGCACCATCCAACTCTCAATGATGTAGGATGTTCCTGCTGCTTGATGTTGCTTATACTTCAAAGTTGAACGGTGTAAAGTAACGAAAATTGCACCACCTCCAATTCCGAGTAATCCAGATGCTGCTCCGCCACCAAAACAACCAGCGCGGTAGATATTCAAGACTTTTCCTTCAACTTCTGGAGATTGAAAATCGTCATTTTCATTGGCATTGAATTCTGAAGTCAGTTTCTTTACAGTTGAGTACAAAACCCAAATTAAAAGTAATGTTGCGGAGATTTTGATTGATATATCTCCGAGTTGATTGATGAAAATTGCTGCTAGAATCGCACCAAAAACAGCACCTAATAAAGCAGCCTTTGTGCCCTTTTTCCCAACACTAGCCACGGTATATCCACCTGTAGAATGGGCGGCCCTGCTCCCCAGAGAAACCATCCAGACGAGTATCAAAGATGCAACCAAGGAGAGATGAATTTCCCAATCAAGAAGGAACAGAAAAATAGGGACATAGAGGACCCCACCACCTAGTCCAAGAGGGGCAAACATGAACGCAGTCATCAAAATTAAAAGAATGGCAATTAAAATTTCAAATTCCATTTTCATTCCTTCTCAGTAAGGATCCAATGTTCCGGCCTGGGTGATAATGGTCGCTTCATCCAAAGTGGTCTCCGCTCGCCTCTCGGGTGGGTCTCTCGTTCCTTGGCCCATGCATTCCACTTTTGATAGTATTCATGCGATTTTACAGTGTCCACTTCAATGTCACCGTAAAGTTCGTCCTCACCGGGCTTCGAGAGCCAAACTTTCTGCAACCAACAATGGGCGCCACTGATTGGGTCGGGTTGTACCGCGTGGGTGAGGTTCTGATGGACTCCTCCATCACGCCAATAGATGCGGTTTGTGTCTGGGTCAGACGACTTCCACGGGCGCACGCCTTTGACCGTTCGCATCCGCATTTTGCCGTCGCCAAGATCGGAAATCTCGACTGTGTTTGTGAGGAAACGATTGCCACGGTCTTGCTTTCTGCGCCACCTTCCAATGTGATGGGAGCAGCCTACTACTCCGGGTTTGATCGACTCGGTCACCCAGACCTTGTCGACGAACCAACCGATTTCAGTCTTGATTTTCAGTAGTTCACCTTCTGCTACTCCCAACTTTGCTGCATCAGTCGGATGAATCCAAATCGGATTCTTGTGGCCAATTTCAGACAACCATTTCGAGTTTGCTGAGCGGGAGTGGATGTGCTGTGGGAGGCGGAAGTTCGGCAGTAGGCAGAACTCGTCATCACCTTGCAAATTGGAAGGATGAACATGACTGTTGATGCGGTAGTGAGGGATAGGGTGCTCAGGATATCCGAACTCGACCATCGTGTTTGAGTAGAACTCCTGCTTGCCTGAAGGGGTTGGCCAGCCGACCTTGTCGCCCTCGGCGTTTTCCCGCTCATGCACGCTATAGACCGATGGCTCAATCAAGAATGCGCCATGCTTGCGCATATAGTTCAGGGCTGTCAATCCTTCCTTTTCTGCCGCCTCTGGAAGCCCGGGAACATGTTCAAATGTAAACTGATAATACTCCTCAACGGTGATTTTCTCGCCTTCTCGGTAAGGGCTGATGAAGTGGTCGCGAATTCCCATCGTGCCGTCGTCGATTCGCCATGAAAGTTCAATCCAGAACTCATCTTCCTCCCACACCTCGCCCGGGTTGACCTCGTGAGTGAACTCCACCTCCTTGCCCTCCCGCCGAGCATATTCTCGAAGAACCGGCTGGCGGAATGCAACCCACTTCCCTGCTTGGGTGGCATAGGAATTGATGTCATGGCGCTCTGAAGCGTGACCCATTGGTAGAACATAGTCTGCCAAGAAGGCAGTCTCGTTCCATGTTGGTGTCAAGGCAATGTGGCAACCGACCGACTCCTCGTTCTGCAGCATTTCCATCCAAGAGAAGCCATCTGGATATGTCCAGACCGGATTGAAAACACGCGTGAAGTAGACATCCATGGTGCCGCGGCCTTCCTTCACCATGTGCGGTAAGATGTGGCTCATCTCGTAGTGGGCGAGGGTGTATTCTGGCGGAAAGTGCAACTCGTTCCAGCCGTCTGGGTCTGGCGGCTCATCAAACAGCGTCGGCTTGTACTTCGCCCATGAGTTTGGCGCAGTGCCACCAACCGTTCCAACCGAGCCGGTCAAGACGTTGAGGAAATGAAGAGCGCGGGCGACCTGCCAACCGCCAAGATTGCCAATCGCCGCCGCCCGCCAAATATGCGAAGAGAGCGCAGAGCCCGCCTCGGCGACGATATCACCGACCTCAATCACCTGTTCGACGGGAATCCGACATTCCTCAGCGGCGAATTCAGGGGTATATTCGGCGTATTCAAGTTTCAAGAGTTCGATGAACCTCTCGAAGGTGCGGGGCTCGTCTGGGTGGGCTGCCTCAAGCCACATCTCCCAATTTACCCAGTTTTCGAGGAAGTCGCGGTCGTAGGTCCCTTTGTCGATAATCATCTTCGCCCAACATAGGAAGAGAGCGGTCTCGGAGCCGGGCCAGGTCGGCACCCAGTGGTCGGCCATGGCAGCGGTGTTGGAGAGTCTCGGGTCGATGACAATCAGCTTTGCACCATCCATCATACCCTCCAGAATTCGTTGCGCGTGGGGGTTGAAGTAGTGGCCTGTTTCCAAGTGTGAGGAGGTTAGCAGAATGACCTTCGCGTTGGCGTGGTCAGGCGATGGGCGGTCGTGTTTGTGCCAAAGTGCATACCCCATTCTCGCCCCGGCTGAACAGATGTTGGTGTGGCTGTTGTGGCCGTCTACACCCCACGCCTTCAGCACTCGATTTGTGTACCCCTCATGGCCAGGTCTTCCCACATGGTAGACCACGCGGTCCTTTGCGCCAGTCTTGAGGGAGGCACGGATTTTTGCGGAAATTTCGTCAAGTGCCTGCTCCCAGGTAATCTGTTCCCATTCACCTGCACCGCGTGGACCCTTGCGTCGCATCGGGTGGAGAATTCGCTCGGTGTCCTGAATCTGGTTGATTGTCGCTGGACCCTTGGCGCAGGTGCGGCCACGGCTGCCCGGATGGTCGGGGTTTCCCTCAAATTTCGAAACTTGGCCGGATTCCTTGTCGACATACGCCAATAATCCGCAAGCCGACTCGCAGTTGAAGCAGGTGGTTGGAACTAGTGAGTAGTTCCGCTCAACTCGCTTCGGCCATGCGTTGGCGTCGAGTTCGATGTGGTCGTGCCAGTTATCCGAGTCGGGGTAGGCGCGCAGTGGGCCTTGTGCTCCGGTTGCCAATTCCCTGTCGGAAATCTTCGGAATCAGCCGGATACTCTCGGCGATTCGCTCGATGATTGACCTCTTGACTACCATCTTCTCACCTCACAATAGTGGCTCCATCTGTGCCTTCCGAAGGTCGCCTCGAATGTGTTTGAATCCGAACCAAATGAGAATACCCCAAACGATTGCGTAAATCATGTAGGGCGCCCTCGTGACGAGCACTGGGTCTGGTGTTCCGCTCTGGATAAATGCGAGTGTCGGAATCAAGAATCCGAAGGCGAGCAGCTCGATAGTTCCGGTAAATGCAATCCGGGCCGAACTTCTGCGCGCCCACTCAGTCCTGCCTTTAGCCTGCTTGAGCAACCATCCGGTGTAGGTGCCGGTCATCCACGCCAGAGGCGCACCAATGAAGGCGAGTGGGTAGTGCAGATTTGGGTCGAGGCCAGAAAGGTCGAGCAGAATGTGAAGGACAACAATCACCGAAAACGCTGCGATGATATAGGCGCCTTTAACGAGCCAAGAGTTGAAGTTTGGTCGCAGCAGCACATAGAGAAATCTCTCTGGCCGGTCCAAATCCTTCACGAGCAAAAATCCAGTCAATCCCATCAGAACGAGAACGATGCTGCCAACAACCGTGAAGAAGTTGGATTCGACGAGGAATTCGTCGCTGAAAACCAGTGCACCGGCGATCATGAACAGATAGAGGCCAGACGCCATTCCCTTAGTGACGATGTAGCCCGCAACTTCGGAATCCCAGAGAATCCCCTTGGAGGGTTGGTCGTAGGAGCGCGTCGGCTTGCCAGCATCCTCCTTCAGTTTCGCCATCACATCCCGAATTATGGCCTGGTCGCGTGGGTTGGCCTTCTTCGCCTTCTTGTCCAACGCCAGTTGAACCAACATTGAGGGGGTGTCTGCCTCAGAGGCTCTTGACTCCGCGTACTTCGCAAAGTGTCCGACTCCAACCTCCTGCTCTGTCCACATGCCGCCACCGGTAAACTCGGTCGCGCTCGGGTCGAGCATCTCCTCGCTGGCTTCGATGTAGAAGACATTAGGCTTGGCACCAGACTCAGGTTTCCTCACCGTGGTTTCGTGGGAAGCCACCATCATGGCGATCTTGGAGGAGGGGTCGTTCAGGTCACCCGAAACGATTGACTCGGTCGGACAGACGATGACACAGGCTGGCTCATACGAGTTCTCCACACGGTGGGCGCAGTAGTTACACTTGGCCGCAGTCCCTTTGTTCGGGTCGATGTAAAGGGCGTCGTAAGGACATGCTTGCATGCATGACTTGCAGCCTATGCAACGGTCGTCGTCGAAATCCACGATGCCGTCTGAGCGGATGAAAAGCGCTGTTGTCGGGCAGATTGTGGTGCACGGCGCATCCTCACAATGGTTGCAGCGGTGGACGGTGAACTCTCTTCCCGAGTCAGGGTAGGTTCCTGTCTCGATGTACTTGACATGGGTTCTGTTGACTCCGATGGGCACATCGTGCTCCGACTTGCAAGCGACGGTGCAGGCGTGGCAACCGATGCAGGTTCGGTTGTCAATCACGAATCCGTAGTTAGTCAAACTGGCCCCCTATCTCGACCGATGACAATTAGCCTCATGATGGTTGAGGAGTAGGCTCAAGGCTGCACGCCTCATCCAACTAGTAGATGACCTACTCTAGAAACGAGATGAAGAGTCCCGTGATGACGGGCTCGATGTTGCGCACCACCGCACGACTTCTCGAAACCAAAGGGATTCGCAGAGCGCTCGGATGGAAAGTTCTCAGGGATGCGGGCATCTATGTGGCACGGTCGGCAGAAGCAACCGACAGCCCTCACATTTTGGGGGTGAACAGTGGATTTGAGCCGTCGAAAGGTGACCTACGCGAACTTCCGCCGAGCGCCGAAGGTGTTGGGGCCACCTCTGCTGACTTGGTCGCAGCATATCGGGCCGGCTCGACCACTCCCGAGAAGGTGGTCGAGCGAATCTTGTCAGCAACCAGACCCGAGGCTGTTTTCACCAGCATTGACGCCGATGGAGTCCGCGCACAGTCCGCAGGCTCGACCGACCGATGGAAGGCAGGAAAGCCACTCAGCGAATTGGATGGAGTACCAGTCGTCGTGAAGGAGAGCATCACACTGCGAGGCCACGCCTCGACTTGTGGAACCAGTTTCAACAATGAAATCGCTGATGAAGATGCCGTACTCGTCGCTCGTCTGCGCGCCGCAGGCGCTATCATTCTTGGAAAGGCGAACATGCATGAAATCGGCATCGGTATCACCGGAATCAATCCTCACCACGGCACTCCAAAGAATCCGTACGACCCAACCCGTATGACCGGCGGCTCGTCATCAGGCTGCGCCGCTGCAGTCGGAGGTGGATGGGTTCCAATCGCTGTTGGAACTGACGGCGGCGGCTCGATTCGCATTCCCGCCGCCTTATGCGGGACAGTAGGACTGAAACCGACTTGGAGCCGAGTTCCTAGCGACGGTTCTCCTTCTGATTGCTGGACGGTATCTCATACCGGTCCAATTGGAGCAACAGTGCGCGATTGTGCCCTGCTCTATTCAGTCATTGCCGGCGATGTTGGAGCCAGCGAGTTCGGCGCAAGCGCGTCCGGCGATGGAATTTCACCTCAACCAGCCCCAGACCTCTCTGGAGTTTCCAATGGAAATCTCTCTGGTTTGAAGGTCGGAATCTACACCCCTTGGTTTGAGGATGCGGACTCGGAGGTCGTCTCGGCATGCCGCGCCGGAGTGGCAGCATTGGAGGCAGCAGGAGCGGAGGTAGTCGAGGTCGAAATCCCAGAATTGTACCTTGTCAACCCAGTACACCTCATCACGATTGTCAGCGAGATGGCCGCCTCTCAGGAGTCTCAGTTGGCAAAAAATCCACGCGTTTACGGGGCTGAAACCCGTGTCAAGTTACAGTTGGTAAGGCACTTGCAACCCGACGACTATGTTCACGCACAACGGCTGCGCACCCGTCTCTGCCGCCATTTCGATGAGGCCCTCGCCCAATGCGACGTCATAGTGACCCCCTCGACGGCTGGCACCGCCCCCCCAATTCGCAAGGCTTCCCTCGCGCACGGGGAGATGGACACAGAAGTCACCGAGAGAATGATGCGATTCATGCAGATTGGAAACTTGACTGGTTATCCCTGCATCACGGTGCCTGTTGGCTACGATGGAGATGGGCTTCCAATCGGTTTGCAACTGATGGGAGATGCCTGGCAGGAGGCGTTGCTTTTCCGCATGGCTGCCGTCGTCGAATCCAATTTCGACCCAAAACCAGATGCGAAAGGTTTCAGTTGAAGGGGTGTCATCTTCGCGGACAGGTGAAGATGACTCTCCTTCATTTCGCTCTGAAGCCTGTGATGTGGGGATGAGGTCTGTAACTAAAGGAAAAATAGTCACACACAAGAATAAGATTGTAACGAAAATCGAGGATGGATACTTTCTGTTGGCCCTCATGTCTACGGATTGGGGCCATTATTGAAAACCTTCTCCCCAAAGGTAAACGATGTTCCCGATATCATGGTGGGTTCAATTCAATCGCAGACGATATACTGAGTTCGTTCACTTACCCCATGTTTTTCTTCAACGAAATGACTGAAAGGATGAGGAGCGGCAGGCCTAAGGAGATATGAGCATAGAATGCGAGATTCGCAATCGGATTAGAATTCGTTGAGGGCAGATTATGAGCATCTTCTTGCACGAGAATAGCGACCTCGCCTCTCGTGACATCTATAGAGATACTCTCTTCTCCGGTGAATCCACCTCTTTGATAGAATCCGCCAAGATATTCGCAGTCAGAATCACATTCCGATGGCCCGGTGTCCAACTCGCTACCATCTTCCGACCATACGGTGAAATGAGAATAGGGGTCGTCAGTCGCCCAAGTGGCATAGATCTGCCCTTCCTCCAACTCGACGGTGTGATTGCCCTCACCGCCAACCCAAACAGCGGTGTTTGGAACACTCACAATGAAGCCGCCAAAGTATAGTCCTCTCACAATTATGGCGACAGAAATGAGCACGAAAAATGCGGCAATTCCGAGGCTCAACTTTCTCGATAGGGCCATGATCGCCTAATTTAAGAATTGGTTCTTAGTTATTGGCTAGGCCGTTTTTTCAAACCTAAACTCAGGTCGAATCAAGGCTGGAGCGGCGAATGAGAATTTAGCTAACGATTGATGAGCCAAGTTGAAACTTCAATCTCTAGAATCGTGCTTGAAATCTTGTGATTGCCGTGCCGTCTGAAATTGCTAAAGAGTGACGGGGATATGGTTAATAGATTTCACGATATGATTCCGAGAATGGCAACCATATTGAGACAGCGAAGAATGGCATTGAGTATTGCGATTTTGATGATTCTTTCAACAATTGTGGCTCCATTTGAAGAGACAGTATTGACAACGGACGAACCAATTCTGGAAGAAATTGACACTGGGGGAGATTCCTTCGCAATCAGCAATCAGCGAAGTCAATCCGAAAATGTTAGGCTGAGCGAACTACTCTATGACCCATACGGCTCTGACATGGGAAAAGAAATCGTTGCGATTCGAAATTTTGATACTGAACTTGTTGACATTTCAGGTTGGAGAATATTGAATGAGGAGAAGATTACACTCTACCAGTTCCCAGAATCATATACTCTATTGCCACTTACTTCAACTTATATTCATCTCGAAAAGGCAGGACTCGACACGGCCGCTGATGGAGTAGAGGCAGGGGCTAGAGAACTATTCGGTGTAACAACAACGCGCGTGACTGGGTTTTCTAGTTTAACGGGGGTACTTCCAAATGATTCTGGATCTGTGGGTCTTTACACCGCTGACACATCTGCTGACGAAATAGTGGATTATGTTCGCTGGGGGGCAACGGCAAGTGGGAATTCAGGTTCTCTAGCGGATGCAATTGATGCCGATATCTGGGGAGAATCATCTCATGTTGATGTCCAAAATTTGCCAGAGGGCCGCGGGATTGCCGCGATTGATCCATATTTCAATCATGAACAATATGAATGGGGGTCGTTTAATGGTGGCAGCGAAAATTCTGTCGTCATCAATGAAATTTCGTTAACTGCTGATGAAGTATCCAACATACAATGGGTCGAACTTTTCAATCCGGGACCGGGATTACAACAATTAGCCGGCTGGGAATTGTCGAATAGTACTGGCTCTCTGTTTGAATTTGATCATTCTTCAACAATTCTTCCAAACGAATTTTTAGTAATTCGATTAGAAGGAAATTCAAAATCTGAAATCGGTCCATCTCCTCTTCGTAATCTATTAAACGAACGGTTCTACAATCCGGACCAAATTACAAAAAATCCACTAGACGCTTCGAGTGACCTCCTCGCACTTGTCTCAACAACTGTTGGCGGAAGTGATGGAATTATTGATTTCGTCGCTTGGGGAGAGGCACAAGACAGTAGTTTAGCGCAAGCAGCGGAGTCTGATGGGAATTGGGTTCCAAACAACTTTGTCGATGTTAGCGAATTAGCCGACGAAGACAGTATCGGGAGAGACCGGGCAAGTAGCGACTCTGACTCTGCTCTAGACTGGGCAGTCGATGGAGGAACCTCGGCAAATGGACCAACTTCAGGATACATGAACATGTTCCGATTAGAGATGACACCCTCGGATAATTGGGGGTCTGGTGAACACACCATACAGTTGAAGAACCTTGGAACCTCTCTGGATATCTCTGGGTGGCAACTTTCAAATCTCTTCCAAGATTCTTCAATCGTAATTCCTAATGGTATCGTTATTCCAGAAAATTCCACTCTCGAACTGCGTTTTGAGGATGGTATTGACGACACCGATTTCAGTGATGGAAGTGGCTCACTCCATCTCGGTGATTTATTTGAAATAAAGAGCCTCGGTGTGGATGCGATATTTTTCCATTCTTCGGATGATGTGATTGAAGATTTAGTGGGTGCGCTTCTCTTTATCGATGGTGAACTGATTGAGTCTGAATCAGAAGGTCTCGGAAGATGGTTCCACGTAGGTTTTTTGGACTGGGTCATGGCGACGGTGGAGGAAGGAATTGAGTGGCTCAAAGAAAAATGGGGTTCGTTCGTGAATTGGTTGGCTGAAGTTGGAAAGGCACTCATCGAGGCTGCCTGGAATGCATTAGTTGGGACATTCAAAGACTGGGTATTTGATTCAGGTATTCTAGACTCTGTTATACAGATTGATTATGATGATGACCCGGCTGAAGAACATATTGAATGGGTGTTAACAATATCCCCAGGGACTAGTTTCGAGGGTAACGACGACGAGATAGATGCAAATTTAGGATGGTGGTTAGATTTTGAGGGCGATGATATTACTATAACAAAATATTGTACTGGAGTGATTGCTTTAGATGGGTCACTCAGTATAACTTTGAATTTTGGATTTGATTTTGATATTGAAATTGCGTCAATTACTGCAACAACATCGATTGGTGTCAATATTGATGCCAGTTCAGATGTTGAATTAACAAAAAGTGAGGGCGTTGAAACAAGTGCAGAGATTAATTTAGTCCTGTTTTGGACATACGAAGTAAGTGCGTCATTATTTGGAGAGAATGAACATATCCTAGGACCAAAAACAGTACCGTTGTTTAGCTTTACTTGGGACACTGGGTTATTAATGGAAGTAGATAGCGACACTTGCCTGTTCATTATGGATGATCAACAATCGGAAATGTGGGATGATTTGCCTGACAAAGCCCAGATAAACCCGGGCAGTTACTCTGTGATGGATGCTGCAACTAAGTCTACATGGGTTAGTCCGGAAGATGATATTATTCTTGAGATGGGGATAAACCAGTTCGCGAATCCCACGGTTCTTGTCGAGGATGACATGGGGTGGCTGAATGGGACAACCGCCTATGAATTGGAAGATGGAGAAATGTATAGTGATTTTGAAATCAATGTGGCAATTCCTCCACTCGAAGAATTAGATTTTGCTGAACAAATCTTCTTCGATAGTTCTGATTTAGATAGTTCTGATTTAAGATGTGGTTGTAATAGAACCGGAACAGCCGTTGAGGTTTATGTCTCGCAGTTAGGGGAGTCATTAACTGATCAAGTGACAGTATCAACAACAGAAGCTAGCGAACCCTATACCGACGCTATGATGGAACTATCAATAGTCGTCCCTGAACTATATGTCATCAGTGTAAGTTCAGAATCCGACTGGGGAGTTGAGGTAATTGGCTCGAATCCGCGTCCCATTTTCCCTTATGGTGAAGATGAATCAATGTTTTTAATTCGGACTTACCCTCCTCCTTTGACGCCAATTGGAACCACTACCAAAATACAAGTTAGTATTCAGTCTCTTTACAATGCAGAAAACAATATTGAGTTTGATGTTGAATCGGAGTACACAAATGCTCCTGCAACAATGAAATTTGGAGACTTTAGTGCGCAAAATACTGATCCAGATTGGACGACATCAGGTAATTGGGTTCATGGTGAACCTTCACAGCCAGACGACATTGATTTCAATGTCTGGTCAAGTAATCCATCCGGAGAACCGAACGCGCAATGGAGTATTTTGTCATCACCCGTACGAGACCTCTCCAACGATTTAATGGCATCAATTGAATTCGGAGAATGGACCAACATACCAGACTCTATCGGGTACTGGCCTTCAATGGTAACTGCAAGTGATCTAGATACTGGTGAAATTTGGATATTGGAAATGAGAGGAGGGAATTATTCAGGCGGTTGGATTGACACTCGAATATTTTTAACGGATGACATGATGAACGAACGAACTCAAATCCAATTTCACTATTTCACTCCAATTATCGATGGTGTCAGACAGTATATCGACTCATTTTGGATGATCAAAAATCTCTTTATCTACATTTGTAATAATGAATATTTCTATGAAGGCCAAAGTTCATCAACTCGGCCGACTAATCCCAGCCAAATTCCTGAAATCGAATTTGAGAACAGAGATGTTGCAACAATTAACGGAATGGATATTGAAATGCATCTAGAAAGATCTGATGATTTACTGATATTCGAAACAAATTTTGAACAGGGAGTCGATGACTGGATGAGCACATCCCGTGGTCGAAGTCAAGACTCAGGTTGGGAATTCCGCTCCGAAGATTTAGTCAGCAGGGTTGGCTATACTGAGGCTGAAGGGACATTCGATGTAAACGATGCATTGCGAGGCGAATTCAGCCATGGGCGCGATGCTCAGTCAGACACCGTTCGTTCAGTTTCGATGAACACAATCAAAGGCAAGTTATTCTACATGGATTTATCTAATATTGGTGGCGACAAGTTCCTCAGTTCACCCGAGTTTGATCTATCTGGATACACCGAATCGGACAACCTATTCGTGCGGATGGACATCGGCATGTCCGACGGAATAAGAGAGAAGGATGTGATTCCCTACTTCTCTGATGATACGAGAGACTTCACATCGGTTGGCGCCTTGAATGAACACAAACTAAATTCGTCTACCTATTGGGGTGGATACGATGATCTAGGTTGGATTCGGTGGGTCTCAATAGAAATACCGGTATCCGATTTCGTATCTGGGAACACTAAATTCGGACTCTTGTATGACAGCAGTAAGCGTTATCAAAATGGTGAGATGCTATTGTTCGATAACTTCGAGTTATTCAGTAGGACTACAACAGTTGTCGCTTCGAGTAATCGGACTATTGACTTGGACCCAGGTGAGCGCAGAACAATATCTCTCGATTATACATCAGACGAAACCTCAACAGGCAGATATGATTTGAGGGTTAGAGAGCAGACTGACTCTCGATCAGTTGAAACAACTTACAGATATACTAGATCAATTGGTCCTAGTATCTCTCTAGACGAATCGTTGAACATGGTTTCTGTGTCTAATGGTGTGCCACTGGCCCTCTCGGCGAATATGGGAAGCTCAGGCCTCGTAGATTACTATTTGACTGACAGCAGAGGAGATAAGTCACTTCTAGGGTCATCAACATCTAGCCCGAACGCGCCTGTAAGTGCGGATGTTAGTAGTTACGAAGGCGAGTACACATTGACGGCAATAATGACTGATTTCTCCGGGCGTCAAGTTGCTGACTACACTACTATCAGATTCGTCAATAATCCACCTCCGATGGCTCTCATTGAATATCCAACAGGAAAGATTCTGCAAGGAGATGTGCTAACACTCAGTGGACTCGGATCTACTGACGACGGACAGATTCAACAGTACCAATGGCGAATTTCTGGGCCAGAAGAATTGAATTTTGATACGGCCGAGATTTCTTTCACACCTGCATTTGAGGGTGTTTACAATGTGAGACTTGTCGTCTTCGATGAGATGGGGCTAACGGGAATACTTGAGGAGACCTTCACGGTCAGCAATAGTAGTGATACCACGACCGATGACTCTGGAACTGATGGTGACGATTCCCAAGGTGATTCGGCATCTCTCTCAGAAATTGGATCGAACAAGATACTTGCGTTCATCGCTTTGATAGTGCTTCTTGGCGTATTATTGGTGAGGAACCGAAGCCGTCAGGATGCTGACGATTGAGCATTATCCACAGCGGAACGCTGAGGGAGTCAATCGTGATCTAGATTGAATCTCCCCCCCCCCTCGTAGATGAGCGAACGCTCTTCCAATATTACTTGCAAATGGAAAGATAGAGGCGACACTAATTGTACAATTTTACCTTCCCAAGATAGTGATTAATTCTGGGGTGCGGCTGAGAGTTTCACTTTAGTTGAAAACGGGATTGATATCTGTGGTGGTGCAATCAATGGTTGCAATGCCTTAGAAGTCGAGATCTACATCTCTGACGAGTACATTGAATCTTTGAACATAGGTTATTCTGACTGGTTATTAGATTTTCTTTTAGGCGCAGGATACGCACAAGTTGTTTGAGATATTGAATTCGTCTCTTCAATCGAATGTTGCCCTCTGCCAAACGAGAACAAACCAACGATTCGCATTCTCAAACAGACTAAACTTGTATTAACTGAACCTGTCCTCAAAGGTACAGATGGCAGAAAAATTGGTCACGATTTATTTGGACTCCCACGCCTATATGGGGGGGAAGTGGATCAAAGGAACATTTTCAGAACAACACGGTTTAGTTGAGCAGCACCTGCAAGAATACCTAGACAGTGGATGGAGAATCAAAGAAGTTCACTCTCTAGGTGGTGCCGATGCGAACACAGTTAGGGGCTGGATCGTCGTACACTTGGAAAAGAACTGAATAAAGTTGAAAATATCCAATTAAAAATTGGAATCACATCTTGAGAGTTGATGGACCACCCTCCGGAATCGGAGGTAGTGGAACGAGTTCGCCTCTGAGAGCGGGGCCGGTGACGAGTGTCCCGATGATTGCCTCTTGATTGTAGATGTTGTGACCCAAGGCGATCCATGGTCGCCCGTCGACATCAATCACGACATCGATGAAGTCTCCAAAGCCGCCACACCTAACTGAACCACAATCCTCAGTCTCATCGAGGTAGTCCTCCTTGGCGTTCACGGCAACAGTAGTGATGAGGGGATTCTCGGCGTAAGCATCGGTGATGAAGCCCATGTAGCCGGACCACTCAGAGTGGTTGGACTCGCCGATGTAGCCAAACACGACTCGCCCATCAGCGCCGCCTGCAATGGTCGGGAATCCGGTGTAATTGACGCCCGGTGGCGCAACCATCAGCGACTCACTCCAACTATCTCCTTGGTCTGATGAGAATGAATAGTACGGGAGGCCATCAGTTGCAATCCAGAGAGCGTGGACATTACTCGCCTCGTCGGTCCCAATCGCCACCTCATGGCCGCGTGACTGATGCGTTGTGTCAATCGTATGCTCGGTCCAAGTGCGACCCCCATCGGTTGAGCGGTATGCGGCAGGACCGTCGCATGAAGGATTCCCCCGGTACATTGAACCATCTTCTGCACCTATCAAATGGCCGTGTAGCCCATGGCATTGAACCACCCCATTTGGCCATCCTGGAACCTGGCCTTCCCAGGTATGGCCTCCATCGAGTGAGGTGTCACAAAACGCACCGATAGGGCCTTGGGCTCCGGTGTTGATGCAGAAGATGTAGATGGTATCATGGAGCAGAGCGCCAACAAAATCAGGTCCGGGCGGGACGGAGGCGACTGACTGGTGGTCCTGGGGAGTGTAAACTCCGGATGCGGGGAATGGAGGGCTCCACGAATTTCCTTCATCATCTGAGTACTCGACGAACATCGTCGCTAGTGCATGCATGTCGAACTTGAAGATTCGATCCGTCCACGGGTCGACATACACATAGGGGTCGTTTGAATTGAGGACCTGCCCTGAAATCAAACCCGGATAAGGTCCGACATCTTCCCAAGTCTGGCCCTGGTCCTGGCTCCTAATGATGTGAGTCCCAGTCCCCAATCCGTTCCAGTTGGTGAACACTATGGTCCCTGATGAGGTGACTCCGATTGTCGGCTCAAAAGTGTCGAAGCCGGTGCCGTAGTAGGTGCCGAGCGACCAGATTGGAGTCATGTTCGCTGAGAGGTTCAGTTCGCTTGGGGCGATGCTAAGCGCGTCAGTCCAATTGTCGAAGTGGTACCAAGTGGTGTCGGCGATCGGTTGTTCAAAATCGAACGGGCTCGGCTCGACGGTAGGAGGGGGTTCGTCTTTGCTGAAGCAGCCCGAAATGGTAGGTGCGAGTAGTGCGATTACCACGAGGGAGACGAAAGCACGGCTGCGCATGAGCCGCCGAAGGCGGCCTTCACTTCAAGATTCACTCTTCGTTGTTGAGGGTGAAATCTACGACACCACAAATGAAATCGCGAATTCAATCGATTTCATCGTCGTGACCTATCTAAGCCGAATGGCTGAACAAATGCCTCGAAAGCGTTGTGTTCGTTGTAAGAATCCTCATTCAGAGTCTTCTTCGGTCATCGACCCGAGATACTCGGGGAGGTCGACTCCTGCGTTGGCTGCAACATCGTGTAGTGGGGGCAGACTCTTGACCAAACTGCTGATGAAGTTCGAGGTCGAACTTCCGTCGCCATCGCCACCTGAATCCCAAACCGTGATGTTGTCAATCTTGAGGTTCTTGATCGCCTCAACCTGAGCCTCAACCATTCCTTCAATCTTCTCGACCATCAGTAGGGTTGCTGCTGCCTTGGCGTCACCACCTGCGCTAGCAATCAATTTAGAATAACCGGCTGCCTTACCCTCAAGCACTTTCTGCTGCCCTTCTGCTTCTGCAGAATACCGGGCGAGGGTTGCATCTGCTTGACCTTGTGCGATTCTTCGGAGACGCTCTGCTTCGGCTTCTGCAGCGATTTCAATCTGAGTCTTTTGAATCTCTTCTCGAACGATGTCTTCTGCCTTCAATCGGGCTTGCTCAAGCAAGTATTGTGCCTTCTGGATATCTGCCTCCGCGGTTCTGCGAGCGACTTCTGACCGGCGAGTCGCTTCTGCCTGCTTCTCAGCGAGTGTAGCGTTGTAGTCTGCGATGTTGGCGCGAGATATGTTCTCACCGTCAACTGCAAGCGATTCTTGTTCTTGGACATAGACACGCTTATCTCTCTCAGCCGATTTCTTTCCTTTCTCGGATTGTGCCATGTTTTCAGCGACTTTGATTTCACGCTCTCTGTCGGCAGCAGCCTTTCCGATTTCACCATCTCGGGTTGCTGCTGCAACATCGACTTTAGCGGCGTTGACTGCAGTTGCAGCCGCCTTCTTTCCGATGCTCTCAATATAGTCGGATTCATCGTGAATATCGGTGACATTCACGTTGATGAGGAAAAGACCAACCTTGTTCAGTTCATGGTCAACATTGGTTCGAATCGCTTCCAAGAACAACTCTCGGTCTTGGTTAATCTGCTCGATTGTTAGAGTCGCAACAGTAAGTCGCAATTGACCAAAAATAATCTCTTTCGCCATCTCTTCGATTTGTGAAGGAGCTTGGTGGAGCAGCCTCTCAGCAGCTGCTACCATGATGCTCTTTTGGATACTGACACCAATTGTGAAAGTTGAAGGAACATTGATTCGAATGTTCTGTAGCGAAAGCGCATTCGTCAAATTGATGTTTATCGTCATCGGTTTCAAATCAAGATATGCATAACTCTGAACTAACGGCCAAATCAACGCACCTCCACCATGCAAAGTCTTCGCAGTTCTGCCCTTCATTCCAGGACCTGAACCATAGATGACCAATATCTTGTCAGACGGGCAACGCTTGTACCGGCTCGCCAAGAAAATCAACATCAATACCATCATGACGACGAACGCCAACACGGGCCAAACCAATACTGCACCACTTGCCATTTTTATTCCTCCTCTACTGTACCAGAGTCAATCACTTGCACCTGCAAAGTATCTCCGACTATACCGACGACTTCAATAAAATCGCCAGTTTTCAAAGCGACTCCACCGACGGATACCGCCTTTCGTGTCTGCAATTTCTCTTGGAATGTTACTCTAACCTCTCCGACTCCACCCTTCCGAATCCGAGCGTAAACGGTCCCGGTGGCGCCTATGGCATTATTGATGTCAATGTTCCCACTGGTCTCCAACTTGTGGAAGCCCTCGAACATCTTACTGACAAACCATAGGGAAAATGCGCCTGCACCAAGTCCGCCAAGAGCGGCCAACTGGTCGTCGGTCCCCGAATTGATGAGGGCGTATCCGACCAGCCCGAACATCATGAAGAATGCAAGAATACCTTGGAATGTTAGTGACTTGAAAGAGAGGTCGGAATCACCGAAATCAACATCGAAGATTCCTTCGGCGATGTCACCGACAGCGCCACCAATCATGACGAGTATAAACCAAACGAGGAAAAGTGAACCGCCAACCATCGCTGAGAGAAGGAATACAAGTTCCAAACCGCTTACTTCTGCAAATCCGAGTAAATCAAACAGGGCTGCCATGCTACTCAACCGACCGACGATAACCGACCCAAATGAATGCTTTGCAAACGATGTATCCATCCAGCAGTCAAAAAATGGCTCACCACGAAGACATCACTCAGATTCGCCATCGTCTAGAATCGTTGCCGTTAACATCTAAAGTGGCAAGTTGAATTGCTGGACTACTCAGCAGAATTGGTTGCCTCGACCTGTTTGTGAGCGTACCACTGTTCAGCGCGGAAGAGCGGTCCAATTGAAAAACCGGAGATTATGATTGCGAGCCATGTTGGTGCACCGAACAAAGTTGCTACAAAATAGACTGTGACCAGCCCGAACATGAAGAACAGCCTGCGATAAATTTGGTAGTATCCACCTAGGATATCGTCGACCGGAACATAGGGCGTCGACTTCTTGCGCCGAGCCATTGAAACCACCTCAGACGAGCAAGCCACCGACTATCAAAAACAAGAACCATCCACCGATGGCCCACTTCATCCAACCGTTACCGCCGGCCTTAGGTGGTAGATACTCACTGAGTACTCCCTCGGCGTTTCTATAGATCATTGAATTCTCACTTTGATTGTAACTGCCGTCAAATTTTGCAAACTCATCAACACGGATTCTAACCAATAGAAAGTAAATTGCTGGAACCAAAAATGCGTATCCAGAGCCTTGTAGCAAGACCCTCAGAAACTCGTAAGTAGGGTCGAGTGCGAAAATTCCGAGGTAAATCTGGGCAAACGCCATCAAAAACCAAAACATTGAGGCTTGGCCGCGGTCACCCATTGGCCCACCCACGCATAGGGCCCCTCTTGAGGGTACGCCTTGGTGACTGAGCAGTGATATGTCATTCAGATTTGTTTGGGAAATTAGCTGGCTTCGCCGCGAATATCGCCCAGGTCCCGGTCGCAGTCGCATAGACCACATCCGATTGGTCGGTAACCTCGCCCGCCAAATGCGCCACACCCTTCCCACGCCGGACGATTCGACCTCGCGCTGTCAGTTTAGAGCCAATCTGTCCCGCCTCAAGAAATGAAACGCTGAGTTGGGCGGTGGCACACCACTCCTCCTTGCGGAGTGTGGAAACCAGAGCGCCGCCAAGTGCAGTGTCCAACAACGCAGAAAAGAGCGCTCCGTGGGCGACGCCGCCCTTGTTGGTGTGCTCCGCTGAAACGGTGGCGTGCGTCGCAAAATTACCCCGAGTCATCTCACCATAGGTGATTCCGAGGGCTTTGCATACGCCCGATTCGGGAGGCTTTTCGGAGAATGGAATTTCGCTCATTGCAGGGCCGACTCAGTCCTTGCATAGGGTTCTTGCGCTCGACCCACTTCTCGGAACGATGGCTGAGGGTGTGACGGAAGAGCCCGCTGAGGTTCCGCCAGATGATTCGGAAGAGCCCACTCAAGTTCAGCCACCTGAATTCGTTGCGAACTTGGCTCGTACCATATTGGTCAAAGCAAGTGCCGTCGACAAAGGTGTATGGATGGCGGTAGCCATTGTGTTCGTTCTGTTGCTTGCTGGTGGCGGTGGATACAAACTCGTCACAGCGATGTTGGCTGAAGAGCCGCCACCGCCACCAGACCCACGGTCATCTTTTCATGTCAGATTTGACGAGAAGATGGAGGACTCATTTGAAACCACATTCATTGAGGACCAGACCACTTATCCTGCGACCTTAGAGTTAAAATTGGCAGATGGTTGGGCGGTAGCGTATGTGGAAGTAACCGTTCACTTTGCGGAATCTGATGAGGCAGGGCTCGGACTTTGTGACCAAGTAAGCGCGATTTACGAGTTGGGGGGGGTCGAAGGTGGCTCGGGCTTCGGAGGTGAGCATGAAGGTAGTTCAACCGACTGTAATTCTCCGACTCCCCAGATTGTACTGCGGGCGGTAGTCAACGGCGAGTACGATGGCGAACCCTACACTGCCGAAAACGCGTTTGAGGAGGAAATCTTTGAGCGGTGGGGCAACGGAGGAGCCGGTGTTGGGACCTACATCAACGATGTGACCGTAGAGATTGTGACTTTGTACGATATCACGGAATCTGGTGAGGAGGTTGACATCGCTTGGCGAGCGGTCATCTACATGCCGATTGTCGAATCCGTGCCTCTGTGATTTCTTCGCTTGTGCCAGGTCGAAACCTTTGGTTCAGTGATTTCTTCGCTGACGAAGTGCCTCAAGCGCTACCACTGAAGTTGCCACCTGCAAATTGTAGGAGGGTACAAAACCGGTCATCGGCAGTTTCACCAATTGGTCACACTCCTCGATTACTTTGGGTGGAATTCCATCCCGCTCGCCACCCACGATACAAAGAATATTGCCCGTCAAATCTGCATCCCAAGGCTCGACTGCTCCGACATCTTCGATGCCGATTATTCGAAAACCCGCTGCTTTGGCGACATGAATTGCCTCGGCAGATTCCACCCAAAGTGTTGGCAGAAAACGGTGGGCGCGCATCGATGCGCGGATTGCGGTGCGTCGTTCGTTGTGATTGACATCGCTGTCGATGAGAATTGCACTCGCGCCACTCACTTCCGCGGTTCGAATCGAGTAGCCGATGTTTACCGCGTAGCGAACTCCGATGAGAAGCCAGACAAGGCCCCCCCGAGCGAACACCTCTTCCAAGGTGCCGTCGGGTTGTCGGCCGACCAGTGCGAGCACTTCTGGTGGTGATGAGCCGGGAGATGTCCCTACTGCCATACGCCAAATGTCGTTGGGTGTGCCATCTTCACAAGGGATTCCAAGTGCCGTTGCTCGTTCGATAAGAGCAGCCAAGTCCGCCGAAATGGAGCCGACCTCGGGTCGCATCGAGAGGATTAGGGTGACAGCTTCGCCGCCTGCTTCCATCTCATCGAGAGCGACAGAAACCGGTTCGATTCCTGTTCGTTGCA
>Ga0209403_10000851_pt1 | contig 42216 bp, 51 predicted proteins | sample ArcticOcean_MG_C_8_FD_187440 | JGI IMG/M metagenome (GOLD analysis project Ga0209403, IMG submission 187440) | Marine microbial communities from western Arctic Ocean - ArcticOcean_MG_CB11_86 (SPAdes) (version 2) | ecosystem: Environmental > Aquatic > Marine > Oceanic | place: Arctic Ocean... | reverse complement strand
AAATTATAAAATAAGCTACTAGGAGCGTAGCTCAATTGGTAGAGCGCCGGTCTCCAAAACCGGAGGTTGGGGGTTCGATTCCCTCCGCTCCTGCCAAAAAAATGTAAAAATGATAAACCCTTTAAAATTTATCCAAAGCGTTAAACAGGAAGCATTTAGAGTAACTTGGCCAACAAGAAGAGATGTTCTAGTAGGTTCAGTTATGGTTTTTGCTTTAGCAAGTATAGCAGCGATTTTTTTCTTACTTGCGGATCAATTTTTTAGTTTTATTTTAGATTTAATTTTAACTATAAGTATATAGACATGAATAATTGGTATATTGTGCAGACTTTTTCAGGATTTGAACATAAAGTTGCAGAAACATTGAATGATTTAATAAAAATTAAGGAGCTTGAGAGTAAAATCAATGAAGTTTTAGTGCCGACACATGAGGTTACTGAGGTAAAAAGAGGAAAAAGAGTACAAAGAAGTAAAAAATACTTTCCGAGTTATGTTTTGGTTAAAATGGAAATGAGTAAAGAACTTTACCATATGATTAAAAATATTCAAAAAGTGACTGGTTTTTTAGGAACCACAGGAACGCCAATTCCCGTTCCAGAAAAAGAAATCGACAAAATTTTAGGAAACATTAAAGAAGGTACTTTAGCAACAGAAGTTAAAATTAGTTTTGATATTGGGGAGCAAGTAAGAGTATGTGAAGGTCCTTTTGCTTCATTTAATGGTTTAGTTGAAGAAGTTGATGAAGATAAATCTAGATTAAAAGTTTCAGTTTCAATTTTTGGTAGACCAACTCCAATAGAATTAGAGTATAACCAGGTAGAAAAATCTTAATTATGGCTAAAGAAATAACAGGATACGTAAAATTACAAATAAAAGGAGGCCAGGCAAATCCTGCGCCACCAGTTGGCCCAGCTCTAGGTCAAAGAGGAATAAACATCATGGAGTTTTGTAAAGCTTTTAATGAAAAAACAAAAAGTTTTATGGGCAAACCGGTCCCAGTGGTTATTACAGTATATAAGGATAAAAAATTTGATTTTATTATTAAATCACCACCAGCATCACATTTTATTAAAGAAGCAGCAAAATTAAAAGGTGGATCAAAAGAGCCTGGTAGAGTCGTTGTTGGCTCAATTACAATGAAACAGGCAGAAAAAATTGCACAAGAAAAAATGAAAGACTTAAATGCGAATGATTTAACAGAAGCTACAAAAATTATCTGTGGCTCCGCAAGATCAATGGGCATAGAGGTTAAAGGTTAATAAAATTAAATATGTCAAAAAGATTTAAAAAACTTGTAGATTTGCAAAAAGATAAAAAATTAGAATCTATCGATGATGCTATAAAAAAGATAAAAAGTAATTGTACAACGAAGTTTAATGAATCTATTGACGTCTCATTTAAACTTAATTTAAAACAAAAGAAAACAGACGTTGGATTAAGAACTGTAGTAAATCTTCCTCATGGTAATGGAAAAAAAATAAAGGTAGCCGTCTTATGTGAGGAAAATAAAGTTGAAGAAGCTAAAAATGCTGGCGCTGACATTCACGACTCTGAAAAATTACTTAAAGATATAACTGATGGAAAAATTCACTTTGATAAAATGGTTGCTACACCAGCTATGATGGCCAAAATTGGAAAACTTGCTAAAATTTTGGGACCAAAAGGATTAATGCCAAACCCAAAACTAGGTACTGTTACTAATGACATTTCTAAAATAGTAAAGTCAATAAAGTCAGGGCAAATTGAAATTAAAAATGATAAAGATGGAAATCTTGGAGCGTCAATTGGAAAAAAAGATTTCTCTGATGAAAAAATTAAAAGTAATTATAATTCAATTTATGAAGCAATAGTTAAAGAAAAACCACAGGGTATAAAAGGTAACTTTATTATATCAAATTTCTTAACCTCTACTATGGGAGTGTCTTCTAAATTAAAATCTGGAAATTAGTCTGATGAACAAAGAAAGAAAAAAAACTTATATAGAGGAAATGAAAGGTTTTTTTAGCAAAAATGAATCTGTTTTTATTACTCACTACCAAGGTATGACAGTTAAGCAAATTGACGAGATGAAGTCTGAAATGCGTAAGAATGGAATTTTATTTAAAATAACAAAAAATAAGATCACTAAGTTGGCGTTGGAAGGAACCAAATTCAAGAAACTTGAAAATTTATTTTCTGGCCCTACAGCTGTAGCTTTTTCAGATGATGCTATTACATCTGCTAAAATCTTAACAAAATTTGCTAAAAAAAATCCAAGTTTAAAAATTATTGGTGGTATTATGGAAAAAGACCCTTTATCACTAGAAGACGTGGCTAAAATTGCCACACTTCCTACACTTAATGAGGCTAGGTCACAAATAGTGAGTATTTTGAATGCACCAGCGCAGAAAATAATGAGTATTTTACTTGCACCTGGCTCAAAAATTGCTATTTTGGCGCTCGCTAAAAGTAAAAAAGTTTAACGTAAGGATATCATGTCAGATTTAAATAAAATTATCGAAGACTTATCAAAACTAACAGTAGTAGAAGCAGCTGATCTCTCAAAACAGCTTGAAGAAAAATGGGGAGTAACAGCAGCAGCAGCTGTAGCAGCCGCTCCTGCAGCAGGTGCAGTTCCAGCAGAAGAAAAAAGTGATTACACTATTTTTCTATCAGCTTTTGGAGACAAAAAAATTAATGTTATTAAAGAAGTAAGAGCATTAACTGGATTAGGGCTAAAGGAAGCAAAAGATTTAGTTGAAGCAGCTCCAAAAGAAGTAAAAACTGGAGTGCCTAAAAAAGAAGCAGAAGAAGCTAAGAAAAAGCTTGAGGCAGCTGGGGCTAAAGTAGAATTAAAGTAGTTTTTTTTAAAATAATAAAATTTAGTTTACATCTTTAGATGTAAATTTGTGCATGCAATTATCCTTTACGGAAAAAAAAAGTATAAGAAAAAATTTTGGAAAGTTAAAAGAAGTTTTAACAATACCGAATTTAATTGAGATCCAAAAAGAATCTTATAATCAATTCTTGTCAAAAAAAGAAACTTCTGAATCAACTTTGCAAAAAGGTTTAAATAAGGTTCTTAAAAGTGTATTTCCAATAGAAGAACTATCTGACAAGGCAACATTAGAATATTTGTCTTTTCGACTAGAGAAACCTAAATTTGATGTTGAGGAATGTAGACAAAGAGATTTAACCTACGCTTCAGCTTTTAGACCCACATTACGTCTTGTTGTTTACGACATAGATAAAGAAAATAACACAAAACAAGTACACTCAGCAAAAGAACAAGAAGTTTATATGGGCGATATACCCTTGATGACACCAAGCGGCACATTTGTAATTAATGGTGTTGAAAGAGTTGTTGTTAATCAAATGCACAGAAGTCCTGGTGTTTTTTTTGATCATGATAAAGGAAAATCACATGCAAGCGGAAAACTCCTTTTCAATTGTAGAGTAATTCCTAACAGAGGCTCTTGGTTAGACTTTGAATTTGATGTTAAAGACATTTTGTATTTTAGAATAGATAGAAAAAGAAAACTTCCTATTACAACTTTATTATTTGCGCTTAATTACAAAAGAGAAGAAATATTAGATATATTTTATGATTTTAAAACTTTCAATTTTGATAAACCCACCAAAACATGGAAAACAAAATTTAACCCTGATGAATACAAACGTCCAGTTAAGCTAAGAATTGATTTGGTGAATGCAACTAATGGTAAAATTGTATTAAAAAAAGGTGAAAAGATAAGCTTCCCTATAGCTAAAAAAATATATGATGATGGTTTGAAAAATATTCTAGTATCAAATGATTTTTTTATCGATAAGTATGTTAAAAATAAATTAACGAACTCTATTACCAACGAAGTATTTTTAGAACCTGGGTCTATTATAAACCAAGAAAGTTTAGACAAAATATCTGAATATAATATTAGTACGATAATAATTGCCGATATTGATCCTATTAACAAAGGACCTTATTTAATAGATACGCTGAATATAGAAAAAAACACTACAAAAGAAGAGGCAGTTAATGATATTTATAAAGTGTTAAGACCAGGCGAGCCTCCGTCTTTTGATATAGCATACAAAATATTTCAAAACTTATTTTTTACTTCAGAAAGATACGATCTATCAGACGTGGGTCGTGTTAAATTAAATAGTAAATTAAATCTTAATTGCAGTAATGACGTGACTATCTTACGTAACGACGACATTATAGCAATCATTAAACATATTTTAGATCTTAGAGATGGAAAAGGTGAGGTAGATGATATTGACCATTTAGGGAATCGTAGAGTCAGATCAGTAGGTGAGCTAGTTGAAAATCAATTTAGAATTGGAATTTTAAGAATGGAGAGAGTGATTACAGAAAAAATGTCTACATTATTAGAAGTCGAATCTGCCATGCCTCAAGATCTAATTAACCCAAGACCAATAACCGCTGTAATGAAAGATTTTTTTGCATCATCGCAACTATCTCAATTTATGGATCAAACAAATCCGTTATCTGAGATTACACACAAACGTAGAGTTTCAGCATTAGGACCAGGTGGATTAACAAGAGAAAGAGCTGGCTTTGAAGTAAGAGATGTTCATCCTACTCACTATGGAAGAATTTGCCCAATAGAAACACCAGAAGGACCTAATATAGGTTTAATAAACAGTTTAGCAACATATTCAAAAGTTAATAAATATGGTTTTTTAGAAAGTCCGTACAGAAAAGTAATTGATGACAAAGTATCAAGCACAGTAGAATATTTATCAGCAGTAGAGGAAGCTAAATATACAATTGCTCAAGCTAATTCTATTTTAAGCGAGGATGGCAAGTTCGAAGAAGAACTCGTTTCCTGCAGAAAAGACCTTAATTTTGTTTTAGCTAAACCAGAGACTATCGATTATGTGGATGTTTCTCCAAAACAATTAGTTTCAGTTGCAGCTTCTTTAATTCCCTTTTTAGAAAATGATGATGCAAACAGAGCATTGATGGGATCTAACATGATGCGCCAAGCAGTTCCATTAATAAAACCAGAGTCCCCATTAGTTGGAACAGGAATAGAAAAAGATGTTGCTTTAGATTCTGGAGCAACCATAATTGCTAAGAGAGATGGAATTGTTGACAAAATTGATGGAAAAAGAATTGTTGTTAAAGCCACAGAAAAAGATTTATCTAAATCTGGTGTTGATATTTATAATTTACTTAAGTTCCAAAAATCAAATCAAAACACAACTATAAATCAAAAACCTTTAGTTAAAATAGGAGACGTTATTAGAACAGGGGATATTATTGCAGATGGACCTTCTACTAAACTTGGTGAACTTGCTTTAGGAAAAAATGTTTTAGTAGCATTTATGCCATGGCTTGGCTACAACTTTGAAGATTCAATTTTAATTTCCGAAAGATGTGTTAAAGATGACGTCTTTACTTCTGTTCATATTTTGGAATATGAATTGATGGCTAGAGACACAAAGTTAGGCACAGAAGATATTACAAGAGATATACCAAATATTAGTGAAGAATCATTACGAAATTTAGATGAATCTGGTGTAGTTTATATTGGTGCTGAAGTAAAACCTGGGGATATTTTAGTAGGAAAAGTTACACCTAAAGGTGACACGATTTCAAATCCAGAGGAAAAATTATTAAGATCTATTTTTGGAGAGAAGGCGACTGATGTTAGAGACTCTTCTTTAAAAATGCCACCAGGCAGCAGTGGTACAGTCATAGATGTTAGAGTATTTAATAGACACGGAATTGATCGCGATGAAAGATCTACTGCTATTGAGAGAGGAGAAATAGAATCTGTACAAGAAGATAAAATTGTTGAGGAAGAAATTTTAGAAAGAAATATAAAACTTAGAGCACAAGAAATAATAAAGGATAAAAAATTAAAAAGTGATTATTTGGACCTTAAGTCTGATAATAAAATTAATGTTGAAGATATTCAAAAATTCAACTTAAGTGACTTTTGGAAAATGGAATTTAATGACACCCAAACAGATAAAGATTTATCAACTCTTAAGATTCAGTATTCTAATATAAAAGAAGATATTAAAATTCGCTTTGAAGATAAAGTAGAAAAAATTCGTCAAGGTGATGAACTTTTACCCAATGTGTTAAAAATGGTAAAAGTTTTTGTTGCTGTAAAAAGAAGTCTTAAACCAGGTGACAAAATGGCGGGAAGACACGGAAACAAAGGTGTAATAAGCAAAATTGTTCCCGTTGAGGATATGCCTTATATGGAAAATGGTAAACCAGTTGATGTAGTTTTAAACCCATTGGGAGTTCCAAGTAGAATGAATGTTGGGCAAATTTTAGAAACCCATTTAGGTTGGGCATGTTCAGAGTTAGGTGAAAAGATTAATGAGACAATAAAATTGCACTCCGACCAAAAGAAAAGACAAGCTGCTGTTAGTGAATTGCTTAAGAAAATATATGGTGAAGAAGTTTATGAAAACAAAATTAAACAGTTAAAAAGTAAAGATTTTGAAGAATTATCAACAAATCTAGCTTTAGGTGTCCCTATATCAACACCTGTTTTCGATGGAGCTTCGATAAAAGATGTTGATGATCTGCTTAAACTTGCGGACCTTCCATCTTCAGGCCAAACATCATTATGGGACGGAAGATCTGGTGAACAATTTGATAGAAAAGTTACTGTTGGCATCATTTATATGCTTAAGCTTCATCACTTAGTTGAAGATAAAATTCACGCAAGATCTACAGGTCCATACAGCTTAGTAACCCAACAACCTTTGGGTGGAAAAGCTCAATTAGGTGGGCAAAGATTTGGTGAAATGGAAGTGTGGGCTTTGGAAGCGTACGGTGCATCATACACATTACAGGAGATTTTAACTGTAAAATCTGATGACGTAGCTGGAAGAACCAAAGTATATGAAAGTATCGTCAAAGGAGATGATAAATTTGAATCAGGAATACCTGAATCTTTTAACGTTTTAATTAAAGAAATTAGATCTTTGGGTCTAAACATAGAAATAAATTAGTTGATATGCAAAGAGATATAGAGAAATTATTTAAGAAAGCTCCTATAGAAAAGAAATTTGATAAGATTAAAATTTCCCTCGCCAGCCCTGATAAAATTAAATCGTGGTCTTTTGGTGAAATAAAAAAACCAGAAACAATAAACTACCGAACTTTTAAACCTGAAAAAGATGGTTTGTTTTGCGCAAGAATATTTGGCCCTATCAAAGATTACGAATGTCTTTGTGGGAAATATAAAAGAATGAAATTCAGAGGCATTATTTGTGAAAAATGTGGTGTTGAAATAACTAAATCAAATGTTCGTCGAGATAGAATGGGACACATAGACTTAGCTTGTCCAGTATCACATATTTGGTTCTTAAAATCTTTACCAAGCAGAATATCACTTGCTGTTGAAATGAAACTTAAGGATGTTGAAAAAGTTTTATATTTTGAAAACTTTGTCGTAATTGAACCTGGCCTTACAAAACTTAAGAAAAAAGAATTATTATCTGAGGACGCATATATTAAAGCTCAAGAAGAATATGGTGAAGATGCTTTTACAGCAGGTATAGGAGCTGAAGCTATAAGAGAACTTTTAATTAATTTAAACTTGAAAGAAGAAAGAGAAAGACTTAGGGAAACGCTAAAGGAAATAAAATCTAAAGTTACTGAAGAAAAAACAATCAAAAGACTTAAATTAATAGAATCTTTCTTAAAAACAGGAAATAAACCTGAGTGGATGATTTTAACTTGTATTCCAGTTATTCCACCTGAACTTAGACCTCTTGTTCCTTTGGATGGTGGTAGATTTGCTACTTCAGATTTAAACGATTTATACAGAAGAGTTATAAATAGAAATAATCGTTTAAAAAGATTGATGGATTTGAAGGCCCCAGACATTATTGTGAGAAATGAAAAGAGAATGCTTCAAGAATCTGTAGATGCATTATTTGACAATGGAAGAAGAGGAAGAGTTATTACCGGAACTGGTAAACGTCCGCTCAAATCTTTAGCCGAAATGCTAAAAGGTAAACAAGGAAGATTTAGACAAAATTTATTAGGTAAACGTGTTGATTATTCAGGAAGATCAGTAATTGTTGCTGGGCCTGAATTAAAGTTGCATCAATGCGGACTTCCAAAAAAGATGGCTGTAGAATTATTTAAACCCTTCTTATATGCGAGATTAGATAAGTTAGGACTCGCAACAACAATTAAACAAGCAAAAAGAATGGTAGAAAAAGAAAAAAGCGAGGTGTGGGACGCTTTAGAAACTATTGTTAAAGAGCATCCGGTAATTTTAAATAGAGCACCAACTTTGCACAGATTGGGAGTCCAAGCCTTTGAAGCTAAATTAATTGAAGGAAGTGCAATAGAATTACATCCTTTAGTATGTGCTGCTTTTAATGCAGACTTTGATGGTGATCAAATGGCTGTTCATATTCCTTTAAGTATAGAAGCTCAATTAGAAGCAAGAGTATTAATGATGTCAACAAACAACATATTAAGCCCATCAAATGGTAAACCAATTATAGTACCAAGTCAGGATATGGTTTTAGGAATTTATTACTTGTCCCAATCAACTAAAGAAAAGGATGAAGAAAAACCTAAAGGCTATTTTTGTAACGTAGCAGAAATAGAACAAGCTTTAGATGTAAAATCAATAAGTATTCATTCTCCAATTGTTTCTAGATTTGAAACTGTTAACGAAAAGGGAGAAAAAATTGTAGAAAAATACAAGAGTACAGCTGGTAGATTTATTTTATCAAGCATTTTACCTAAACATCATAAAATTAAATTTTCTTTAATAGACAGGTTACTTTCAAAAAAACAAGTTTCTGAAATTATTGACAATATTTTCCGTTTTTGTGGACAAAAAGCTACTGTAATTTTTTGTGATGATGTTAAAGCATTAGGGTTCAAACATGCATTTAAATCAGCAATCTCTTTTGGAAAAGATGATTTAATTATACCAAAAACTAAACAGAAACTTGTAAATGATGCAAAAAAACAAATAGAAGATTACGAAGGCCAATATGCAGAAGGATTAATCACAAGAGGTGAAAAATATAATAAAGTTATTGACGTTTGGTCTAAATGCACTGATTTGATTGCCAACGAAATGATGGATGGAATTTCATCAGCAACTAAAATTATGCCAAACGGTAGAATAGAAACAAACTCAGTTTATATGATGGCAAACTCAGGTGCCAGAGGCTCTGCTGCTCAAATGAAACAGCTTGCAGGAATGCGAGGACTTATAGCAAAACCTTCTGGGGAAATTATAGAAACACCGATTGTTGCTAATTTTAAAGAAGGTCTGAACGCACTAGAATATTTTAACTCTACGCATGGAGCAAGAAAAGGTCTTGCTGACACAGCATTAAAAACAGCAAATTCTGGTTATTTAACTAGAAGATTATGTGACGTTGCTCAAGATATTTCTATTACCTCAATAGATTGTGGGTGCAAGTCAAAAGATTCTATTACTTTGTCAGAAATAATTGAAGGTGGAAATATAATAGTAAGTTTATCAGAAAGAGTTTTAGGAAGATCTGCAGCTGATGATGTTAAACACCCAATCACTGGAGAGGTATTAATTAAAAAGAAAGTCATGATAGATGAGGATGCATGTGAAAAAATAGATGCAGCAGGCGTTAAAACAATCAAAGTACACTCGGTAATGACTTGTATTTCTCGAGATGGTGTTTGTGCAACATGTTATGGAAGAGATTTATCAAGAGGAAATCTAATTACACAAGGGGTAGCAATTGGAATGATTGCGGCGCAATCAATAGGTGAACCCGGTACACAGTTAACCATGAGAACATTTCACGTTGGTGGTACAGCTCAAATTAAGGAAGAGTCACAAGTTGTTGCTCATTCTAGTGGGCTTATCAAAATAATAAATAAAAATCTTATCGAAGATTCAAAAAAGAATAAAATTATAATGGGAAGAAACACTCAAATAACTATTGAAGATGATCACCAAAGACAACTCGCAATATACAAAGTTCCTTATGGAGCAAAACTGTTCTGTGATAATGGAGAAAATGTCAAAAAAGGAAAAAAAATATGTGAATGGGATCCATACACTTTACCAGTAATTGCGGAAAAAAGTGGAGTAGCAAGTTATATGGATTTAGTTGACGGAAGTTCTCTTGCGGAAACCGTAGATGATACAACAGGAATTACGTCCAAATCTGTTTTAGACTGGAGATCGCAATCTAAAAATAGTGAACTAAAACCTAGAATAACATTAAGAGATGAAAAGGGTAATGTTATTAAAAAAGCTGATGAAAATGAAGCGAGATATTATTTAGTTCCAGATTCGATATTATCTGTAAATGATGGACAAAAAGTTAATGCTGGTGATGTTTTGGCGAGACTTCCAAAGGGAAGTTCTAAAACAAAAGATATCACAGGAGGTTTACCAAGAGTTGCTGATTTGTTTGAAGCAAGAAAACCAAAAGATAGTGCAATTATTGCAGAGAATGATGGATCTATTGAATTTGGAAAAGAATTAAGAGGTAAGTTAAAGGTTTCAATAGTTACACCCGAAGGAACATCATCTTCATACTTAATACCAAAAGGAAAACATATAAATTTTAATCAGGGAGAAAAAATTAAAAAAGGAGAATACTTGCTAGATGGCAGTCCTCTACCACATGATATTTTAAGAATTTTAGGTGTGGAACCTTTAACTGACTATTTTGTTAATGAAGTTCAGGAAGTTTATCGTTTACAAGGAGTAGTTATCAATGACAAACATATTGAAACAATTTTGAAACAAATGTTAAAGAAAGTTGAAATTAAAAATTCAGGAGATTCTGAATATTTACTTGGTGAACTAGTCGATAAAAACGATTTAGATGAAAAAAATGAATTATTAAAAAAAGAAGGTAAAAAACCTGCTTCTGGCCAAAGAGTTTTGTTAGGAATTACTAAGGCTTCACTTCAAACTAACTCATTTATTTCAGCAGCGTCGTTTCAAGAAACTACTAGAGTTCTTACAGATGCAGCCATCAAAGGTAAAGTTGATTACCTTAAAGGTTTAAAAGAAAATGTTATTGTCGGTAGATTAATTCCCGCAGGAACTGGTTCAACGAGGATAAAATGGCAAAAAACTGCAAATGAGCGCGATAAAGCTCTTATTGCAGCTAAATCTGAAGAACCGAAAGCTGAAGAGACCAAAGAATTACCTTCATCTTAAAAAATAACTTTTTTTTAAAATATTTTCCTAAATTTAACATTCAATTATCTCTATTTTGGTTGTTGACTTTAAATGTCCCTCTTAGTACTTTGGCGCAATTTTGATAGTTAGAAGTGAGGTAGTATTTATCTCAAACACTAGCTAAATATTTAAGTCTAAAATAAATTGGATTAGACCTCTCTTCAACCGTCAAAATAAAGCTATAAAAAATTATGCCAACTATAAATCAGTTGATAAAAAAAGGTAGAAGATCGCAAAAAATGAGGAGCAAAGTTCCTGCATTAGAACATTCTCCACACAAAAGAGGGGTGTGTACTAAAGTTTACACAACAACTCCAAAAAAACCTAATTCTGCCTTAAGAAAAGTTGCAAGAGTAAGACTATCTAATGGCCATGAAGTTACATGTTACATTCCTGGAGAAGGACATAATTTACAAGAACACTCTGTAGTACTAATAAGAGGCGGTAGAGTAAAAGATTTACCAGGAGTTCGTTATCATATATTGAGAGGTAATTTAGATACACAAGGTGTAGCAGCACGTAAACAACGAAGATCTCTGTACGGAGCAAAAAAACCAAAATAAATTTATGTCACGAAAAAATAGAGCCCCAAAAAAAATATTTTATCCAGATGCTAAATATGGATCGTTAACTGTAGCAAAGTTTATTAATTTTGTTATGTATGATGGTAAAAAAACTGCTGCTGAAAAAATAATTTATACCGCATTTGACAATATTAAAGACAAAACAAAATTAGATCCCCTAAAAGTTTTTACTGATGCAATAAATAATATAAGACCAAATCTCGAAGTTATGTCGAGAAGAGTTGGTGGAGCAACTTACCAAGTTCCAGTTGAAGTAAAGAGTAAAAGATCTGAAACTTTAGCTCTAAGATGGTTGCTAGAAGCGTCAAGAAAAAGAAAAAACAAAACAATGTCAGAAAAGTTATTTAGTGAAGTTATGGATGCTTCGCAAAGAAAAGGTGCTGCTATTAAAAAAAGGGAAGATACACATAAAATGGCAGAATCAAACAAAGCTTTTGCTCACTATAGATGGTAAAATATGTCTCGAACTCATAATATAGAAAAATATAGAAATATTGGCATCATGGCGCATATAGATGCTGGAAAAACTACTACTACAGAAAGAATTTTATATTACACAGGAAAAAGTCATAAGATTGGTGAAGTTCATGATGGAGCAGCTACAATGGACTGGATGGAACAAGAACAGGAAAGAGGAATCACAATTACTTCAGCTGCTACAACTTGTTTTTGGAAAGAACATAGAATTAATATTATTGACACTCCAGGACATGTTGACTTTACAATAGAAGTTGAAAGATCACTAAAAGTTTTAGACGGTGCAGTTTGTGTATTTGATGGTGTTGCTGGTGTTGAGCCTCAGTCAGAAACAGTATGGAGACAAGCTGATAAGTATAAAGTACCAAGAATTTGTTTTGTAAATAAACTAGACAGAACAGGTGCTGACTTTTTTAATTGTGTTGAGATGATTAAAGATAGATTGGGTGCAAAACCTTTAGTGATGCAATTACCTGTTGGATTAGAAGCATCTTTAAAAGGTGTTATTGATCTCGTCAAAATGAAAGCTGTTTTATGGAAAGATGAAAAGCTAGGTGCAGAATTTGAGTATACTGATATTCCCGATGATTTAAAAGAACAAGCAAACAAATATAGAAAAGAATTATTAGAAACTGCCGTTGAACAAGATGAAAAACTAATGGAATCTTACCTAAATGGAAAAGAAATATCAGAAACTGACTTAATTTCTTGCATTAGAAAAGGATGTATAAATTTTGATTTTGTTCCTGTTTTAACTGGATCTGCTTTTAAAAACAAAGGTGTTCAACCATTATTAGATGCTGTTGTAGATTTTTTGCCTAGCCCAGTAGACATAGGCTCAATAAAAGGAACTAAACCCAACTCCAAAGATGAAATAGAAAGAAAATTTGAAGATAAAGAAGCTTTTTCAGCATTAGCATTTAAAGTAGCAAACGATCCTTTTGTAGGAACTTTAACGTTTATAAGAGTTTATTCAGGATCATTAAAGACGGCAACTGGCATTTATAATACCAGCAAAGACAAAGAAGAAAGAGTTGGAAGAATGTTGTTAATGCACGCTAATAGTAGAGAGGATGTTAAAGAGGCTAATACTGGAGATATAGTTGCGTTAGCAGGTTTAAAACATACAATTACTGGACATACATTATCAGATGAGGACAATCCTATTATCTTAGAGCCTATGGAGTTTCCTGATCCTGTTATTGAGATAGCTGTAGAACCTAAAACAAAAGCAGACCAGGAGAAAATGGGAGAAGCTTTAGGAAGATTAGCTAGAGAAGATCCTTCATTTAGAGTTACATCAGACGAAGAATCTGGGCAAACAATTATTAAAGGTATGGGAGAACTTCATTTGGACATCATAGTTGATAGAATGAAAAGAGAATTTAAAGTTGAAGCAAACATAGGGGCGCCTCAAGTAGCTTATAGAGAAACCATATTAAAATCAGCAAATAATACTTATATACATAAAAAACAAAGTGGTGGTGCTGGCCAATTTGCGAAAGTTGAATTAAGTGTTGAGCCATTAGAACCAGGCAAAGGAAGGGAAATTGAAAATAAAATTAAAGGTGGAGCAATACCAAAAGAATTTATTCCTGGTGTTGAAAAAGGTATCGAGGGCGTAGCTGATAGCGGTATATTAGCTGGATTTCCAATGATTGATTACAAAGTTACAATTCTTGACGGTTTACATCATGACGTTGACTCCAGTGTACTAGCTTTTGAAATAGCATCTAGAATGTGTTTTAAAGAAGCCTGTGCAAAAGCAACTTTAAAACTTCTTGAACCTGTGATGCGAGTTGAAGTTATAACACCAGAAGATTATATGGGTGACGTTATCGGTGATTTAAATAGTAGAAGAGGACAAGTTTCAACAACAGATAAAAGAGGAAATGCGACAGTTATAAGCGTTATGGTTCCTTTAGCGAATATGTTTGGTTATATAAATAATTTAAGATCAATGTCTCAAGGCAGAGCACAATATTCAATGTTTTTTGATCATTACGATAAAGTTCCTCAAAATGTACAGGATGAAGTAACAAAAAAATTGGCTTAATTTATGAATAAACAAAATATAAGAATACATCTAAGAGCTTATGACAACAAAATTCTCGATCTATCAACAATCGAAATTGTTAATACAGCAAAGAGAACAGGAGCTCAAGTAAGAGGACCAATTCCACTACCTACTAAAAAAGAAATTTTCACAGTTCTTAAATCACCCCATATTAATAAAAAAAGTAGAGAACAGTTTGAAACCAGAACCCATAAAAGATTAATAGACATTTTAGAACCAACGCCACAAACAGTTGAAGCTCTCATGAAATTAGATTTAGCATCAGGAGTAGACATAGAAATTAAACTATAGATAGATATTTATATGAGCATCGGATTAGTAGGAAAAAAAATAGGAATGACAAGAGAATTTTATTCTTCAGGTATATCAATTCCAGTAACAGTAATTTCTATTGAAAAAGGAAGAATTTTAGATGTGTTTACCAAAGATAAAAGAGGTTATGACGCTGTAAAAATAGGTTTTGGTAAAATTAAAAATTCAAAATTATCTAAACAAATGAAAGGTGTATTTACCAAAAAGGCAACTGAACCTAAGAAAATATTAAAAGAATTTAGAGTTGATAATATTTCTGATTATAAAGAGGGTAATGAAATTGGTTTAGAAATATTTAAAGATGATAAATTTATTGATGTTTCTGCCAGAACTATAGGTAAAGGATTTGCTGGTGTAATGAAAAGACATAACTTTGCAGGACTTAGAGCTTCCCACGGTGTATCTGTATCTCATAGATCTCACGGATCGACAGGTCAAAGACAAGATCCTGGTAAAGTTTTTAAAGGCAAGAAAATGGCCGGTCACATGGGAGATAAAATAAGAACGGTTCAGAATCTCGAAGTAGTTAAATCTGATCTTGAAAATAATCTTATTTTTTTAAAAGGAGCAGTACCTGGTGCAAAAAATGCTCTTGTGTTAATTAAAAAAGCAAAAAAACAAATTAATAGATTAACAACATTAGAAAAAAATGAAAAAATCGTACAAGGAATAAACAAAAAGGATGACACGAAAAAGAAAAAATCTGACAACGTTAAAAAAGAAAATCCAACTAAAGAAGTTAAAAAATGAAATTACAAGTAATAAGCATAAATGGTGATAAAAAAAGCAGCATCGAGTTATCCGATAAAATTTTTACTAGCAAACTAAATAAAGATCTAATTCATTCTGTAATTGGTTGGCAAATAAGCAGATTAAAACCTCGTACAGCCAAAACAAAACAAAGAAATGAAATCAAAGGGTCTACTGCAAAAATTTATGCACAAAAAGGTACAGGTGGAGCAAGACACAGCAGTAAAAAAGCGCCAATATTTGTAGGTGGTGGTGTAGCCCATGGTCCAAAAGGTGCCGTATATAAAAAAAAGAAAATTAATAAAAAAGTGAAAAAAATTGGATTAGCTCAAATTTTATCTGAAAAAAACAAACTTAATACACTCCATGTTGTAGAAGATTTTACTACGGAAATAAAAAAGACTAAATTATTTAATAACTTTCTAATTAAAAATAAACTTTTAAATTCTTTGCTAATTTCTGATAAAAATTCAAAATCAATGATTTTAAAATCTGCACAAAATATTCCGAATTTTAAAGTTATAGATCAAGAAGGGGCTAATGCTTATGATTTATTAAAGTATAAAAATGTTATATTTACAACCACTTCCATTAAATTTTTACAGGAACGGCTTGCAAAATGAATAAATTTAATCTGTTAGATATAATCATTTCTCCGAGTATTACAGAAAAAGCTACTTATTTATCTGAACAAAATAAGATAGTTTTTAAAGTTAATAAAAAAGCAAAAAAAGATTCAATTAAAAGAAGTATTGAAAAAATATTTAAAGTAAATGTTATTAAAATTAATACTATAAATTTAAAAGGAAAGACTAAAATTGTTAAAGGAAAAAAGAGCAGAAAACCGGATATTAAAAAAGCAATAATAACTCTTAAAAAAGGTCAATCGATTGATCTATCAACAGGAATTTAATTTATGGCACTAAAAACTTTTAAATCATACACTAAATCCGTAAGAGGAACTGTACTAGTTGACAAGAAAGATTTATGGAAAGGTAAACCTGTAAAATCTTTAACTGTTGGTAAATCTTCTACTGGAGGAAGAAATAATTTAGGAAGAATTACCTCCAGAAGACAAGGGGCCGGTCATAAGAAAAGATATAGATTAGTTGATTTTTATAGAAATAAAGATGATGTAACAGCTAAAATTGAAAGAATTGAGTATGACCCTAATAGATCAGCATATGTGGCCTTAATTAAATATGAAGATGGAATTCAAAATTATATAACCGCACCAAATAAAATTAAAGTTGGAGATGAAGTTGTTTCAGGAAGAAACAAGGATATTAAGATTGGAAATTGTATGCCATTAAGCGATATACCTGCTGGCACAAACATTCACAATATAGAAATGTCTAACAACAGTGGTGCTAAATTAGCAAGATCAGCTGGAGCTTATGCCCAGGTATCAGGATCTGTTGATAACTACACTATAATAAAATTATCATCTGGTGAAACTAGAAAGATACCAAGCTCTGCGAGAGCAACAATTGGAACTGCATCAAATGCGGATCATCAAAATATTAAAATTGGTAAAGCTGGAAGAAACAGATGGAAAGGTAAAAGACCTTCTGTTAGAGGAGTTGTAATGAATCCAGTTGATCACCCTCACGGTGGTGGTGAAGGAAAAACATCAGGTGGTAGACACCCTGTTTCTCCATGGGGTCAAAGTGCCAAAGGTTTAAAGACTAGAAAAAATAAACGAACAGATAAATTTATAATATCAAGAAGAACAAAAAGGAAATAGAAACTAAAAATTATGTCAAGATCGATTTGGAAAGGCCCATTTGTTGAACCTAGTTTACTTACAAAAGTAGAAAAGATGAAAAATGCAACTATAAAACAACCAATAAAAACTTGGTCAAGAAAATCAACAATAATTCCAGATTTTGTAGGCCTAAGTTTTTTAATTTATAATGGAAAAAAGTTTATACCGATTAAAATATCAGAAGAAATGGTTGGTCACAAATTAGGAGAATTTTCACCTACAAGAACATTTAATGGTCATACACCAGCTGATAAAAAAGCTGCAGCAGGCGCACCTACGTCTAGTCCAAGCAAACCAAGTTCTGGAGCGACTAATGCAAAAAAGTAAAAATATCGTTAAAGCTATAAATAGAAACGTTAGATCAAGTCCAAGGAAAATTAATGTAATATTAAAAAATATTAGAGGAAAAAAAGTGGATATAGCAATTAGAGATTTGACGTTTACAAGGAAAAGAATAGCACATGATATTAAAAAAACTGTTCAATCCGCAGTAGCAAATGCCGAAAATAACAATCAGTACGATATCGATAATCTTTATGTACAAGAAGCTTATGTAGGGAAATCTATTGTGCTTAAAAGATTTAGACCAAGAGCAAAAGGAAGAGCTAGTAGTATTAAAAAACCTTATGCCAATATTACAATTATTTTATCAGAAAAAACAAAAAATAAAGGTGAGTTACATGGGACAAAAAACTAACCCAATTGGGTTGAGATTAGGTATTAATAGAGGTTGGGATTCTATTTGGTTTGCAAAAAAAGATAATTATGGAAACCTTTTAGTCGAAGATTTTAAAATTAGAGAATATGTCAAAAAAAATATTACAAATTCTGGGGTATCTCAAGTTATAATAGAAAGAACAGCAAAAAAATGTATTGTCTCAATTTTAACATCAAGACCGGGTTTTGTAATAGGAAAAAAAGGTTCTGATGTCGATAAGATTAAAAAAAATCTATCAAAAATATCTAGCAGCGAAATTAGCTTAAACATTAAAGAAATAAAAAAGCCTGAATTGAACGCATATCTTGTAGCAGAAAACATATCACAGCAATTAGTAAAAAGAATAGCATATAGAAGAGCTATGAAACGTGGTATGCAGTCAGCTCTTCGACTGGGAGGTAAAGGTATTAAAGTTTGTTTAAGTGGTAGGTTAGGTGGAAATGAAATCGCCAGAACAGAATGGCTTAGAGAAGGTAGCGTTCCATTGCATACACTTAGAGCCGAGGTAGACTATGCTGAAGCTCAAGCTTTAACCACTTATGGAATAATTGGAATTAAAGTGTGGATTTATAAAGGGATTTTTATGCAGGAAAAAAAACAAAAGGAAGATAAAAAAAAATAAAACATGTTACAACCAGTAAGAACTAAATATAGAAAAGCACATAAAGGTAGAATTCATGGAAACGCTGGGAGAGGTCATATTTTAAACTATGGCACTTATGGCTTGAAAGCTTTAGAGCCAGATAGAATAGTTTCTAAACAAATTGAAGCTGCCAGAGTTGCTTTAACACGTTATATGAAAAGGACTGGCAAAGTTTGGTTAAGAATATTTCCAAATATACCAGTATCAAAAAAACCTGTTGAAGTTAGAATGGGAAAAGGAAAAGGGGCACCTGAATATTGGGTCTGTAGAGTAAAGCCTGGAAGAATAATCTTCGAGATAGATGGTGTAACTGAAAGTGTCGCCAAAATAGCTTTGTATAAAGCTTCTACAAAACTTCCTATTAAAACAAAATTTATAAAGAGATTTTAACTAATGAAAAATAAAGTAGTAAAAAAATTAAACAAAGATGAATTAACTAAAAAAGTTAACTTATTAAAGAAAGATTTATTCAATCTAAGATTTAGAAAGGTAAACAATCAACTTGAAGATACAGCTAAAGTTTCTCTATTAAAGAGAGAGGTAGCTCAACACTTAACATCTTTAAATAAAAAAAATTAATATGAGTAAAAAAATATTGAACGGAAAAGTTATAAAAGACCAAAACAGCAAGACAATTACAATTTTGGTAAAAAGACGTTTTTCTCACCCTTTCTATGGAAAAGTTGTAACAAAATCAAAAAAATATCATGCCCATGATGAAAAAAATAAATTTAAAGTTGGAGATGACGTTTCAATTATTGAAGCAAAACCCTTTTCTAAATTAAAACGCTGGGAAGTAGTAATTAAATGATACAGGTTCAAACTGAATTAAATGTAGCTGATAATACTGGAGCTAAAACCGTCGAATGTATAAAAGTTTTAGGCGGTTCTAAAAGAAGATATGCTCATGTAGGTGACAGTATTGTTGTAAGTATAAAAGACGCTATACCAAATGGAAAAGTTAAAAAAGGTGCTGTTCATAAAGCTGTTGTTGTAAGAACAAAATATCCTATATTTCGAAATGATGGTAGTTCAGTAAAATTTGACAATAACGCTGTTGTAATTATTGACGATAAAGGTGAACCTATTGGAACAAGAATATTTGGGCCGGTTACTAGAGAGCTGCGTTCAAAAAAACAAACTAAAGTAATTTCCTTAGCCCCGGAGGTATTATAAAATGATAAAAAAAGGAACTCAGGTTCTAGTATTGTGTGGAAAAGATAAAGGAAAAAAAGGTGAGGTTATTGAGATATTGAGACAGTTAGATAAAGTTAAGGTTAAGGGTATTAACATAATTAAAAAACATGAAAAAACTACAAAAGAAAAAAAAGGTGGGATTATTTCAAAAGAAAGTTTTATACATATATCTAATTTAAAAAGTTTAGATACAAAGAATGTAAAAGAAAAGGAAAAAAATAAATGATACCAAGACTTAAAGAGCAGTATGATAAAATTATAGTTGATAATTTAAAGAAAAAATTTTCTATTTCAAATAAATTAATGATACCAAAAGTATCTAAAGTTATACTAAACATGGGTCTTGGCGCTGACAGCATTGATAAGAAAAAAGTTCAAAGTTGTATAGATGACATGTCGTTGATTAGTGGTCAAAAACCAATTGTGACCAAGTTTAAAAAATCTATTTCAAACTTTAAAACAAGAAAAGGAACGACAGCTGGCGTAAAGGTTACTTTAAGAAAAAAAAAAATGTATGAATTTATAGACAGACTGGTAAATATTGCTTTACCAAGAATTAAAGATTTTCAAGGCCTTAGTACAAAAAGTTTTGACAAGTTTGGCAATTATAGTTTTGGTATTAAAGAACATATAATTTTTCCTGAAGTGAATTTTGATAAGGTTGATAAGATAAGAGGTATGGATATAACAATAGTTATCGAAGGAGATAACAATGAAAGTAAAGCTGCTCTACTTGATGAGATGAACTTTCCTTTTATAAAAAAGAATAAGGTAAATTAAAATGGCAAAAACTAGCGCAATACAAAAAAATTTAAAAAGAATTAAATTAGCTAAGAAATATTTATCTAAGAGAAATGCACTTAAAACGATAATAAAAAATAGAAAATTACCTTTAACTGAAAGGTTTGATGCACAATTAAAATTGGCAAAACTTCCAAGAAATTCTTCAAGAACAAGAATTAGAAACAGATGCCAAATTACAGGTAGACCGCGTGGTGTTTATAGAAAATTAAAGATTTCAAGAATTGCTCTAAGAGAGTTAGCGGCTTTTGGCAAAATTCCTGGAATGACCAAATCGAGTTGGTGATAAAAATGAGAGGTATATAGTATGACAATAGCAGACCCTATAGGCGATATGATAACAAGAATAAGAAATGCTCAAATGAGGCAGTTAAATAATGTTACTGTCCCAAATTCAAAGTTTAGAACAAAAATCTTGGATATTCTTAAACAAGAAGGTTTTATTTCTAATTACAAACCTTTAACAAATGAAGAGAAAAAATTTAATTTATCTGTCGAACTCAAATATAGTAATGGCATGCCAGTAATTAGGGAAATAAAAAGAATTTCTAAGCCTGGTAGAAGAATCTACGCAAAAGCAAGCAGCATTCCTAGGATCCAAAATGGACTTGGGTTAGCTATAGTATCTACATCAAAAGGAATAATGACTGATAATGAAGCAAGAAATCAAAATATAGGAGGAGAAATACTTTGTAGAGTATTTTAATTGATGTCAAAACTTGGAAAAAAACCTATTGCAATACCTAAAGATACTACTGTTAAAATTGACAATGGTAAATTAACTTTAAATGGTCCCAAAGGTTCTAAGCAGCTTAATATAAATGAAAAAATATTTTCTGCTTCAGTTTCAGAAAACAATCAACTTATTATAAAAATAATAAATAAAAATGAAACCTCAAAAAGAATGTGGGGAACTACAAGAAGTTTGATAAACAGTGCAGTTATAGGAGTGGCAACTGGTTTTGAAAAAATTCTTGAGTTGAACGGAGTAGGCTTTAGAGCAATGTTAAAGGGTGATGTTATAAATTTCCAACTCGGGTTTAGTCATGACAAACAATTTAAAATACCACCAGAAGTGAAAATCAACATAGAGAAAAATACAATTATAAAAATTACAGGTACAGATAAACAATTAGTTGGCAAAGTTGCTTCTGATATAAAATTACTTAAACCTGTTGAGCCTTATAAAGGCAAAGGAATAAAAGAAAGAGGTCAATATGTATTTAGAAAAGAAGGTAAGAAAAAATAAATGACAAACATATCTATAAAAAAAAGAGAATTTAGAGTAAGAAAAAAACTTAAAGCAGTAAACAAAAATAGATATAGACTTTCTGTATGCAGATCCCTCAAAAATATTTCCGCTCAAATTATCGATGATAACAATAGCTCTACTCTAGTTTCGGCATCATCAACAAAAGGAAAAAAAGATAACAAAATGAAAAAAGGTGATTTATCAGCTCATATTGCAGAAATTCTAGCTAAGAAAGCTCTAGAAAAAAAAATTACTAAAGTTTATTTTGACCGAGGTTCTTACAAGTATCACGGGAGAATAAAAATTTTTGCTGATACTTTACGTAAAAATGGATTAATTTTTTAATATATTTATGGAAAATTCTGAATTTAAAGATAAATTAGTTTCAATTAATAGAATAACGAAAGTTGTTAAAGGTGGAAGAAGATTTGCATTTTCTGCATTAGTAGTTGTTGGAAATTCATCTGGATCTATTGGTATTGGTCACGGAAAATCTAAACAGGTCCCTACTGCGATTAAAAAAGCAACCTTAACTGCAAAAAATAATCTTCACCAAATACCATTGCGTGATGGAAGAACCCTTCATCATGATGTGCTAGGTAAAGATGGAGCTGGCAAAGTTTTACTAAGAGCCGCACCATCTGGCACTGGTATTATAGCTGGTGGCCCTATAAGAGCTGCCTGTGAAGTGTTAGGTATTAAAGATATAGTAGCTAAATCTCTAGGCTCACAAAATCCTTTAAATGTTTTGCGTGCATGTCTAAAGGGGCTTACAAGCCAACATTCTCCTAAATCAATAGCAAAATACCGTGGAAAAAATATTAGTGAAATTACAAAAAAAAAACAATAATGGTATTAAATGCAATTAAATAATTTAAAACTCCGAAACAAACAAAAAGGAAAAAAAAGATTAGGTAGGGGAATAGGTTCTGGAAAAGGAAAAACTTGTGGACGAGGTCATAAAGGACAAAAATCAAGATCTGGAGTTGCTATAAAAAGCTTTGAAGGAGGCCAAATGCCACTTTACAGAAGATTGCCAAAACGTGGATTTAAAAGCTTTGGTAACAAAAATATTGCAGAAGTTAGTCTGACTAAATTACAAGGATTTTTGGAAAAAAAGGAAGATTTAGCTAGCACTAAGATAAATCTTTCAAGTCTTATAAAGTCCAAATTGATTAAAAAAAAATTTAAAAAAATAAAATTAATAGGCACTGGAAATTTAAAATCAAAGTTTGATGTAGAGGTAGATTTTATTTCAAATTCAGCAAAAGAAAAAATAGAAAAACTTGGTGGCAAAGTTATCCTAATCAAATAAAATTTAACTCTGTTTATAAAATGAATAAAAATAATGAAAATCCAGGTTTTTTGTCTAAGGACAATGATTTAAAAAATAGAATTATTTTTACTATTTTAATTCTTTTAGTTTATAGATTTGGAACTTACATCCCACTGCCTGGAATAGACCCCCAATCACTTAAAGAGCTAATGTCATCTAACCAAACAGGGCTTTTAGGAATGTTTAATGTTTTCTCAGGTGGAGCCGTTAAAAGAATGGCAATATTTGCACTAGGAATCATGCCTTATATTTCATCATCTATTATCGTGCAACTATTAACAGGTGTTTCAGAATATTTTAAAAATCTAAAAAATCAAGGCGAGATAGGTAGAAAAAAAATAAGCCAATATACGAGATATGGAACAGTGCTTTTAGCAACAGTTCAAGGGTATGGGGTTGCGGTTGGACTAGAAAGTTCTTCTGCTATAGTAATTAATCCAGGATTTTATTTTAAAATCACAACAGTAATTACTTTAGTTGCTGGCACTATATTTTTGATGTGGTTGGGTGAGCAGATTACTCAAAGAGGTATTGGTAACGGTATTTCTTTAATAATTTTTTCAGGAATAGTTGCTGAAATACCAAGGGCATTAGCAACAACGTTTGAGTTAGGTCGTACAGGAGCTTTGTCAGCTCAATTAATATTAATTATTTTTACTATACTTATACTTACAGTTGCTTTTATTGTTTTTATGGAAAGAGCAATGAGAAAAATACTTATAAATTATCCAAAAAGACAAATGGGAACCAAGGTTTATGGTGGAGAATCTTCTCATTTGCCATTAAAAATTAATACCGCAGGAGTAATACCTGCGATATTTGCTTCAGCATTATTATTACTACCAGTAACGTTTTCAAATTTTTCTTCATCTGAATCTGAATTTATGATAAATTTTTCTTCTTGGTTTTCTCAAGGAAAACCCCTGTATATGATATTGTATGCATCAGGAATAATATTTTTCTCTTTTTTTTATACTTCAATTGTTTTTAATCCAAAAGAAACTGCAGAAAATTTGAGAAAACAAGGTGGTTATGTTCCAGGAATACGTCCAGGTGAAAGAACTGCATTCTATATAGATGATATTTTAACAAAATTAACTGTATTAGGGTCTTTGTATTTGACAGCTGTTTGTTTAATGCCTGAATTTTTGATTGCAAATTACCCTATACCTTTTTATTTAGGTGGAACATCGATTTTAATAGTAGTTGTAGTTGCAATGGATACTGTTCAACAGGTGCAGACTAGAATGATGAGTCAACAGTATGAATCATTAATTAAAAAAACAAAATTTGGACGTTAATAAGTGAATATTATATTGTTTGGACCTCCAGGAGCTGGAAAAGGTACACAAGCTGACAATTTAGTTAGAGATTATAATTTTTTTAAAGTTTCTACGGGAGATTTATTAAGAGAAGAAATTAAAAACAAAACCCCAATAGGAAAAAAAATCAAATCCCCAATTGATCAAGGATCTTTAGTATCAGATACTTTAATAGCTCAGTTATTGGAAAAAATTTTTTTAGATAAAAATTATTCAAACCGCATGATTTTTGATGGGTATCCTAGGAATTTAAATCAGGCAAAAAATTTGGAGAATTTGATTAAAAAGCATAATCAAAAAATATCTTGTATTTTGAGCTTAAATGTTGATCTAGATACTATTATAAAAAGAATTTTAGGTAGAAAGATTTGCTCAAAATGTGGGAATATATTTAATGAATTTTTTAACCCCTCAACTCCTAGTAATCATAGATGCGATCCTAAGTTTTTACAAATGAGATCGGATGATAATGTAAATACTATTAAAAGCAGATTTGCCACTTATGAAAAAGAAACGCTTCCTATACTAAAATATTATGAAGGTATGAAATTATTACATCAAATTGATGGAATCATGGAAATTGATCAAATATATGGCCAAATAAGGGGTATTATTGATTCTCTGTAGGCTTGACTTTCTAAGTAGTATAAATATAAATATCGAAATTATAATACTAATTCCAATAAAATTATGGCACGTATAGCTGGTATAAATATTCCTCAAAATAAAGTTGTTCATGTAGCTTTAACTTATATTCATGGTATAGGCGATAAGTTTTCAAATGAAATTTGCTCAAAGCTGAGCATAGAAAAAAATAAGAGAGTTAACAGCTTGACTGAAGATGAAGTTTTAAAAATTAGGGAATTTATTGATGCAAACTATAGAGTAGAAGGTGATTTAAGAAGAGAAATATCACTTAATATTAAAAGATTAATTGACTTAGCGTCCTACAGAGGGTCTAGACATAAAAAGAAATTACCAGTAAGAGGACAAAGAACTCACTGTAATGCCAGAACAAGAAAAGGGAAAGCTGTAGCTATAGCAGGTAAAAAATTAACTCCTTTGAAAAAATAATATTATGGATGAAAAAAATAAAGATAATAAAACTAAAGTTGCTTCTGAAAAACCTAAACCAGAAGTTAAGGAAAAAAAAGGTAAAAAGAAAATAAAAAAAAATATTACTTCAGGCATAGCATTTGTTAATGCAACTTTTAACAACACAATCGTAACTATATCTGATGACAATGGAAATGTAATTGCTTGGGCTTCTGCAGGTTCGCGAGGTTTTAAAGGCTCTAGAAAATCTACACCTTATGCTGCACAAATTGCAGCCGATCATGCCGCAAGTAAAGCTCAAGAAATGGGTTTAAAAAATCTTGTTGTAAAGGTAAAAGGACCTGGGTCAGGAAGAGAAACTGCATTAAGAGCATTACACTCTAGAGGTTTTAAAATTATTTCAATTAAAGATACAACACCAATGCCACACAATGGAGCGAGACCACCAAAAAAAAGAAGGGTATAAAAAAATGCAAACAACACTAATAAATCAAAACTGGAAGACATTAATAAAACCAAAAAAGCTTAATATTCGAAACAATGAAGATAAAACTGTCAGCACTATTGTCGCTGAACCATTAGAAAAAGGTTACGCGCTTACACTTGGAAATTCATTACGAAGAATTTTACTATCTTCTATTCAAGGATCTGCAATTACTGCAATTCAAATTGATGGCGTGCTCCATGAATTTTCTACAATAAAAGGAGTTCGTGAAGATGTTACGGATATTGTTTTAAATGTTAAATCCCTATTTTTAAAAGTAATGTCAGAAGGTCCTAAAAAATTAATTCTAGATGTAAAAGGTCCTGGGGAAATTAAAGCTAAAGATATTCAACCTAATTCTGAAGTTGAAATTTTAAATCCAGAATTAATTATATGTCATTTAGATGATAACACAAAGTTTCATATGGAACTGATTGCAAACAGTGGTAAAGGATATCAACCTTCAGAAAAAAATAAAACAGAAGATGCCCCACTTGGTTTAATTGCTATAGATTCACTTTTTAGCCCAGTTAAAAAAGTGTCATATTCAATAGAAAATGCTAGAGAAGGTAAATCATTAGATTACGACAAACTTATAATGAAAGTTGAAACTGACGGATCTGTTTTTGCTGAGGATGCTGTTGCTTATGCTGCCAGAATATTTCAAGAGCAATTATCTATGTTTGTTAATTTTGATGAGCCCACAGAAGAAGTGCAAAAACCTCAAGTAGTAGAACCTGCTTTTAACAAAAATTTACTTAAAAAAGTTGATGAGCTTGAGCTTTCTGTAAGATCGATGAATTGTTTAAAAAATGATAATATTATTTATATAGGCGATTTAGTTCAAAAAACTGAACCAGAAATGTTAAGAACTCCAAATTTTGGTAGAAAATCTCTTAATGAAATTAAAGAAGTTTTAAGCTCAATGTCTCTGTACTTGGGAATGGAAGTTCCAAAATGGCCACCAGATAATATTGCTGAATTATCCAAAAAACTTGAAGAAAATAATTAATAAATGAGACATAAAATTGCTAATAGAAAACTGAACAGAACTTCAGAGCATAGAAAAGCATTATTTAAAAATATGCTTAACTCACTTATTAAATATGAACAAATTACAACAACCCTTCCAAAGGCTAAGGAGCTAAAACCTCAAATAGATAAAGCAATAACCTTAGGAAAAAAAAATAATTTACACGCTAAGAAGGGTCTTTTTTCCAAATTACAGGACAAATATTCAGTGAACAAATTAGTAAAAACACTTTCTCAAAGATATGAAAAAAGAAAAGGTGGATATTCTAGAGTTATGAAGGCAGGATACAGATATGGAGACAATGCTCCCATGGCTGTAATTGAGCTAGTTGATAGAGATATAGATGCTAAAAAGGTTGATGTTAAAAAGAAGAGTCCTGACCAAAAAACAGAAAAACAAGCAGAATCTAAACCTCCAGTAGATCCAAAAAAAACCAAAACAAGCAAATAAACTGTCATGTGTTATAATTCATGTTACTAAAATAGTAACTAAGTTAATATACTATGAAAAAGATTTACCCAATCACTGATGATTTTATTGATGCTCGTCTTGATAGATGGTTCAAAAAAAAAATATTCAATATACCTCAATCATATATTGAGAAAAATTTAAGAAAAGGGAAGATCAAAGTTAATGATAAAAAAGTTAAAAGCGCATATAAGTTAAAAATAAATGATAGTGTCACAATCTTTGACCTGATATTTTTACCAGATAAAAATAAAAAAATTATTAAAAAATATATACCAAATAAAAATGAACTTTCAAAATCATCTGAAATGTTTATTGAAAATAATGACGATTTTGTTGTAATAAACAAACCAGCAGGCATTGCGGTACAATCTGGAACAAAATCATTAAAAAATATTCTTGATATATTGCAAAAGACTAATGAATTCAAGAATTCAAGTCCTTTCGCTGTACATAGAATAGATAAAGAAACTACAGGAATTTTAATTGTTGCTAAAAACAGAAAGTATGCGCAATTATTTACTTCGTTGTTCCGTATTAGAAAAATTCACAAAACATATTTGGGTATTGTAATTGGTGATTTTGAAGAAAAAAAAGGAACTTTTGTTGATGACCTCATATACTATGAAGGAAAAAAAAAGACAATCCTTAAAGCTATAACGCATTATAATGTTATTGATTCAAGCTCAAACTACTCCTTATTAAAACTTAGTCCAGTTACGGGTAGAAAACATCAATTGAGAAAGCAACTTTTGCTACATGGACATCCGATTTTAGGTGACAGCAAATACAGTTTCTTAGATAGAAAAGTAAACAAAAAAAGTTTTCTTATGCTACATGCCCACAAAATAAATTTTTCTATCGATTCTGTGAAATATAATTTTTTTGCTGAACCATCACTTGATTTTAAAAAAATCCTTAAAGAAAAGAATTTAAAAATTTTTTCACGATAATTTCATTAATCTTATCAAAGTTTTTCCCACCATTTTCTTTGATACTAGTAACTCCTTTATCGCTAATACCACAGGGGATTATTTTTTTATATTTACTTAGATCATTGCATATATTTATTGAAAAACCATGGTACGCAATCCATTTTCTGACTCTTATTCCTATAGCAGCTATTTTTTTTGATTCATTTTTACCATTAACCCATATACCAACATTTTTTCTATCTGGGTGAGATTCTATTTTATATTCTTTTAATATATCAATTATACATTTCTCAATTTTATCAATTAGATATCGTATATTTTTTTTTCTTTTGTTTAAATTTAGTACAAAATAAATAATTTTCTGCCCTGGCCCATGATAAGTATGTTTTCCTCCTCTATTAGTTTTGACAACTTTAGTTTTCTTATCAATTAGATCTTTTTCGCTTGAACTAGTACCAGCAGTATAAATTGGTTTGTGTTCCAAAATCCATATAAGTTCATCTTTTTTACCCTCACAAACGTCATTGACACGTCTTTCAAGAATTTCAATAGCACTTAAATAATCAACTGCTTTATTACTGATTTTTACTTCAATACTCATTTATATTCATTTTAAGTTTGTGTTTTAAAAAAAATCGACTAATAGTTTCGATTAAAATAACGTAAAATTATGGTTTTAACAAAAAAAATTATTGATAAGAAAGTTAATTTTGAATTTAATAAGGAATTCATCAATGTTTTTAATAAAAAAATTAAAGATAATGATGCCGAATATTTAAACAAAGCTTTGAAGGAACAGCACCCAGCTGATTCTGCTGATATCATAGAAAATTTAAGTTCTGAAAATCGATCAAAACTTATCGAATTAGAAGGTTTTAACGTTGAGCCAGAAATTTTTATTGAATTAAATGAATCTATACAAACCGAAATCTTTATACTTCTTTCAATCCAATCTATAGCAAATATTTTAAAACATCTTGAGTCAGATAATGCTTTAAAAATTTTAGAAAATTTGGATGAAAGTAAAAAAAATTTTGTATTAGACAAACTATCTCCAAAAGACAGATTTATTTTACAAGAAGGTCTTAGTTACCCCGAAGATTCAGCTGCTCGTATTATGCAAAGAAAATTCACTACAATACCTAGTAATTGGCAAGTTGGTCAGACAATAGACTATCTTAGAGAGAATAAAGATTTACCAGAAGAATTCTTAGAAATATTTATTGTTGATAATAATTTTAAACCAATTGGAACAGTCCCCTCATCAAAAGTCTTAAGAGCTTCTCGAGAATCTAAAATGAATTCAATAATGAATGAAATGCAAGTATTAATCCCTGTAAATATGGACAAGGAAGAAGTGGGGCATATATTTGAAAACTACAACCTTGTTTCTGCTGGCGTTGTAGATAAAGAAAACAAGTTAGTAGGCATGATTACAGGGGACGATGTTTTTACTGTTCTTAAAGAAGAAGCTGAAGAAGATGTGTTGAGACTTGCGGGTGTTGGAGATGAAGAAATTACAGATAGTATTTTTCAAAAAACTAAAAGAAGATTTAATTGGTTACTATTAAATTTGTTTACAGCATTATTAGCTACTTGGGTGATAAGTAAATTTGGAGCTTCAATTGAACAAATGGTTGCACTAGCGTTTTTAATGCCGATAGTCGCGTCGATGGGTGGAAACGCAGGAATGCAAACTTTAGCTGTTACAATACGGGCTCTCGCAACCAAAGAGTTGACATCAAGAAATTTTGGCAAAGTAGTCACAAAAGAATTTGTAATTGGAATTTTAAATGGAATCATATTTGCAATAATAACAGGTGTAATTGTTCAGTTATGGTTTAAAGAATTCAACTTATCTATTCTAATAGGAGCTTCGATGATTTTAAATATGATAGTTGCTGGCTTATTTGGAATTTTAGTCCCCGTTTCATTAAAAAAATTTAATATAGACCCAGCTATAGCATCAAGTGTTTTTGTTACAACGATAACTGATGTGATTGGCTTCTTATCGTTCTTAGGATTAGGATCGTATTTTTTTTACAATTAAATATTATCTATTAATCTTACCGAATTCAAATGATAGGCAATAAAAATTTTTTTATTAGTTTTTTCTTGGTATGGCTTGATTATTTTATTTATATCTAAAATTTTAAAATAGTCTATTTTTTTTATACCTAATGCAAATATTTTATGTTTCACAAAATTAATTGAATATCTTTTTTGTATAATTTTTTTTTTAGATATTTTTATAATTCTATAAATTTTAGAGGCAATTTTTTGATCATTTTTATTTAAAAGTAAATTTCTTGAAGATAGAGCAACCCCATTTTTTTGTCTGATTGTTTTACAGCCAATAACTTTAGTTTTAATTTTATTTCTTTTAAAATAATCCTTTATTAATATTAGTTGTTGCATATCCTTTTGCCCTAAATAAATCTTTTTTGGATTAATTATATTAATAAATCTTTGAATTACATCTAGAATTGCTTCAAAATGGTTAGGTCTAAATTCACCACATAATTTTTTTTTAAACTTATTTACTCTAATATTTTTATTAACTCCTTTTGGATAAATTTCTTTTTCCGATGGAATAAATACATAATCTACATTTAGTTTTTTTAGTATTCTTTTATCGTTATTTAATACTCTGGGGTATTTTTTAAAATCATATTTTTTATTAAATTGAGGTCTATTTATAAATATTGAAACAACTGTTTTATTATTTTCCTTTATTGATTTTTTTATTAATGAACCATGTCCTTTATGTATAGCTCCCATAGTTGGTACAAAACCAATATTTTCTTCTTGATTTAGCACTTCTATCAATTTTTTTTTATTTAATATTATTTTCATTTGTAAATATTAAATATTATATGTAAAAGAAAGAAATGATTAAACAGGCTATTATTCCTTTAGCAGGCCTAGGAACAAGACTTCTTCCATTGTCAAGCGTCATACCAAAGGAGCTTTTGCCGATAAATGGCAAGCCTGCTTTGGAGTATATACTAAACGAATGTATTGAAGCAGGCATAAAAGATTTTATCTTCATTATTTCAAAAAACAAATCTAACATCAAAAAGTATTTTTTTAATGATAATTTTTATAAAAAAATAATAAAAAAAAAGAATGACGAAAGGTTGAAGCATGAATTTTTAAAGATTAAGAAGTATCAAAAAATGATTAAATTTGTTTATCAAAATACACCAAATGGAACAGGAGATGCTCTTTTAAAGTGTCAAAAATATATAAAAGGAAGTCATTTTTTAATGTTATTACCAGATGATTTAATTATTAAAAAAAATTGTTCAAGAGAAATGATAAAATTACACTACAAAACTGGTGGTTCAATAATAGCCACCAAAACTGTAAATAGAAAAACTGTTTCAAGATGGGGAATTTTATCTGTTAAGAATAAATTAAAAGATTCATTTCAAGTATCGAATGTAGTTGAAAAACCAAGCACAAGAGAAGCCAAATCTAATTTTGCCATCATAGGCAGATATATACTTCCATATAAGATCATGAGTGAAATTAAAAAATTAAAACCTGGCCAAGGGAATGAAATACATATTACAGATGCAATTAAAAAAATGATTTTAAGAGGTGATAAATTTTATGCAAATATTTTTAAGGGAAAGTATTTAGATTGCGGAACTCTTGAAGGTTATATTAATTCATGCACAGCAATCAGAAAAGAAAAGATTAAGATATGAAAATTTGTATGATAGGAACTGGTTATGTGGGTTTAGTTAGTGGTGTATGTTTTGCAGATTTAGGAAATGATGTAATTTGCGTTGACCGTGACATTAAAAAAATTGCTGATTTAAAAAGAGGAATTATTCCAATTTATGAACCTGGTCTTGATGAATTGGTTATAAAAAACTACAAAAATAAAAAATTAATGTTTTCCTCTTCAATAAAAGATTCTGTAATAAAATCTGATATTATTTTTATTTGCGTTGGCACTCCAACTAAAAAAAATGGTACTTCTGCAGATTTGTCACAAATCTTTAGTGTTGCTAAAGAATTGAGAAGTTCAATTACCAAATTTAAAATAATAATCACTAAATCTACTGTACCTTTATCAACTGGTGACAAGATAGAAAAAATCATATCTAAGAGTAAAAAAAAACAACTCTTTTCAGTGGTTTCTAATCCTGAATTTCTCCGCGAGGGGGAGGCCATAAGAGATTTTACTTACCCTGATAGAATTTTAATTGGAACAACTGACAAAAAATCTATTAGAATTCTAAAGAATCTTTATGAACCTTTGATTTCCAAAGGTGCAAAATTTATTAACACATCAAGAAGAGCAGCTGAATTAATCAAGTATTCCTCTAACGCATTTCTAGCTACTAAAATTACTTTTATTAACGAAATTTCCAACTTATGCGAAAAATCTGGTGTAAATATAGAAGATATTTCAATTGGAATGGGTTTAGATATGAGAATTGGGAGCCGATTTTTAAGAGCAGGCCCCGCTTATGGTGGGTCATGTTTTCCAAAAGATACTAAAGCTCTTGTTGATACGGCAGATAAATTTAAAACTAATCTATCTGTTATTAAAAGTGTAGTTAAATCTAACAAAAATAGATCTTTATTATTACTAAAACGAATTGGTGTTTTTATGAAAGGCCAATTTAAAAATAAAAATATATGTTTTTTGGGAGTAACATTCAAAGCTAACACAGATGATATGAGGGATTCTTCATGTTTAAAAATGATACCCTCTTTATTAAAAAAAGGTGCAATTATAAACTATTACGACCCCACAGGTTATAAAAGTGAACTTTCTAAATATAAAAACGTATCTTTTGCAAAAGATATTAAATCTGCAATATCTATAGCTGATCTAATAATTGTACATACAGAATGGAATGCTTTTAAATCAATAAATTTTAAATCCTTAGTAAAAAATAAAAATTCTATAATTTTTGATTTAAGAAATATTTATTCATCTTCAAAAATGAAAAAATTAAACATTAAATATTACAGTATTGGTCAATAATTTAATTTAACTCAAAAATAGCATCAACTTCCACCGCCACACCTAATGGTAAGCCATTAGTGCTTATAGCAGCCCTAGTATGCATCCCTGCATCACCAAATACAGACGCTATCATGTCTGATGCACCATTGATAACTTTTGGCTGTTCAACAAAATCATCAGTGGAATTAACAAATCCTGTTAATTTAATACAGGATTTAATTTTTGTTAAATCATTATCGCAAGCTTTTCTAGCTTGAGAGATTATACTTAAAGCACATCTTTTAGCAGCTTCGTATCCCTCTTCTGTACTAAATTCTTTTCCAAGCTTGCCCTTAATCAGATCTCCTTTTTCTGACATAGATATTTGTCCTGATATAAATAAAATTTTACCAGCCAATTTAGTAGCAACGTATGAGCCAACAGGGTCTGCTGCTTTTGGAAGTATAATATTTAATTCTTTTAGTTTATTTTCAAAACTCATTTTTTTACCTTTCTCTTTTTATTTTTTTTATTTTTATCGTACTCTCGTCTTTTTTCAATTAAAATTAAAGCCTCTTCCATATTTAATTCTAATGGGTCTTTTTCTTCAGGTATTGTTGCATTTAGTGATTTATATTTAATATATGGTCCATACTGACCCTTCATTACTCTTACTGGTTTCTTATCTTCAGGGTGTTCACCTAGGTCCTTAATTATAGATGATGACATTCTTCCAGGTTTTGCTTCAGCTATTAGTGTTATTGCTCTGTTTAAACCTATAGAAAATATTTCTTCTACATTTTCTATTCGTGCAGATTTATTTTCACATTTTAAATACGGGCCAAATCTCCCAGAATTTAGAGTTATATCTTTTTGATTTTCAGGGTTTAAGCCTAAACTTTTTGGAAGTGAACAAAGAAATTTAGCTTTATCTAGATCAACACTTTCTAACTCGATACCCTTTGGTATAGATACGTTTTTCATATTGCTATTTTCTTTCTTTTTCTTTTTCTTTTTTGGTTTTGTTTCTTCATTAATTTCTTCAATTTTTTCATACTGAATATATGGACCAAACCTTCCATTTTTTAGGTACATATCATTTCCATTTTCATGTTTTCCAACTAGCTTAGGTTCAGCGAGCTGTGACTGTGCGGCAGCTTTTGCTTTTGATAGTGGTCTAGTAAATTTGCAATCAGGATAATTGGAGCATCCTATGAATGCGCCACCTCTAAAGCTATTTTTCAGGCTAAGCAAACCTGTGTCACAAAGTTGGCATTTTCTATTTATAGTTCCATCTTTACCTCTTTCAAAAATTAAATTTCCTAAACTATCATTTAATAAATCTAAAACTTCTCTAGTTCTTTTTTCTTTTACTTCGGCAACATTTTTATTAAAATCTTTCCAAAACACTTCTAAAACCTTAATCCAACTTTCTTTTCCAGAGGTTATATCATCTAATAAACTTTCTAAGCCTGCTGTAAAATTATAATCAACATATCTCGAAAATAGCTTTTCTAAAAAAGCTGATATTAACTTTCCTCTATCAGTTGGGTGAAATCTTTTATTAATAGTTTCTGCGTAACCTCTAGTAGAAATGACAGAAATTATACTTGCGTATGTTGATGGTCTTCCAATACCTAATTCTTCTAATTTTTTTACTAAACTCGCCTCTGAATATCTAGGTGGTGGTTGAGTAAAATGCTGCTCATCTATTAATGCATCTAAATTTATGGGGCCTTTCATCATTTCTGGAAGTATACTTTCATCATCCTCCTTCTTTTTTTCTTTGTAGACTTTAAGAAAACCTTCAAATTTAATAACAGATCCACTAGTTTTACAAATAGTTTCATTATCACTAGATTTTATTGTGATAGTATTTCTATCAAATTTAGCAGATTCCATTTGTGACGATAAAGCTCTACCCCAAATTAAATCATATAGTTTATGTTGATCTGCACTTAAGTATTTTTTTATTTTACTTGGTGAATTTTCTATGTCAGTAGGTCTTATAGCTTCGTGCGCTTCTTGTGCATTTTTTGCCTTTTTACCGGAGTAATTTAAAGGATCTTTTGGAAGATACTCATTTCCATATTTATGTTTAACGTAATCACGAAATATTTCTATAGCATCTTTAGATATGTTGGTGCCATCTGTTCTCATGTAGGTAATTAAACCAACAGTTTCTCCTTCAATTTCAATACCCTGATATAATCTTTGCGCAATTTGCATTGTTCTTGAAGCTCCAAAACCTAATCTTCCAGAAGAAACTTGTTGTAACGTCGAGGTAGTAAATGGTCCAGATGGATTTCTATTTACAACTTTGGTTGTTATATCTGTAATAGAAAACTTTTTTGATTTAATATTTTCTATAGCTTCATCAATTTCATTTTTATTTTTGAAGGAAAACTTTTCAATTTTGTTAGAATTAAGTTGATTAATATTTGATATTAATATGTTGTCTTTATTATCTTTAAATTTAACCTTTAAACTCCAAAATTCTTCTGGATTAAATAATTCAATTTCATGTTCTCTTTCAGTAATAAGTTTTAAAGCTACAGACTGAACTCTACCTGCAGATTTAGAGCCAGGTAATTTAGTCCATAATATTGGCGATATATTAAAACCAACAAGATAATCAAGTGCTCTTCTTGCCATGTATGCATCAACTAATAGCTGTTCTATTTGTCTTGGATTCTCAATTCCATTTATAACTGCTTTCTTAGTTATTTCGTTAAAAACTACTCGCTCTACAGTTTTTCCTTTGAGTATTTTTTTTTCATTCAAAAACTCCTTAACATGCCAAGCTATTGCTTCACCCTCTCTATCAGGATCAGTAGCTAATATGATTTTTGATGAATCTTTTGCAACTTCAGTAATTTCTTTTAAATATTTTTTTGAAAAGCTATCTACTTCCCAAATCATTTTAAAGTTATTTTCTGTATCAACAGACCCATTTTTTGAAGGCAAGTCTCTAATATGACCGTAACTTGCTAAAACAGTATAATTGCTTCCTAAATATTTGTTTATGGTTTTTGCTTTAGCGGGGCTTTCTACAATTACAAGATTCATTCAATCCTTTAGAAACTTTAGTGTCAAATATATTATGTTTTGTCAAATTGTAGATGAAATTTACCTAAAAAAATAGCGTCAATCCTAGATTTTTATTTTACTTTCTTTTTTATTTTTAAGTTTAATTATATTTTTTCTATGTGTAAATATAATAAGAATTGAAAAAAAAAATAATATTCCAGAATCAGGAATTTTTATCGTAGAAATAATCGAAACATCAGATGATATCACCGTTTCTCTTAAAAAATTTACAACAAAAACTGTTAAAGAAGCAAACATTGATGAAACTGAAGAATATTTAAATATAAGAGAGACAATTATCCACGTAAAAATAAATAAAAAGCAAAGTTGAATTGATAAAGCTGTTATTATTCCTAAATACGTAGCAACACCTTTGCCACCCTTAAATTTTAACCAAAAAGGAAAAAGATGTCCTAAGAAAGCTGCGATACATGACAACTCAATAAGATCAGGAAAATATTGCATTACCAATGTGACTGGTACGTAACCTTTAAGAACATCAAAAACAAGAGTAGCAGCTGCTAAATATTTATTCCCAGTTCTAAGAACATTAGTTGCGCCAATGTTTCCAGATCCAATTTTTCTTATATCTTTTTTAGAAAATAATTTAGTCAAAATTAGACCAAACGGAATTGAACCACTTAGGTATGAGAGGAAAAGTATTATAAAATATTCCATGTAAATTTATGTTCTCTCATATAATAACTCGCCTTTTACAAAAGTCTTAAAAACTTGACCCTGTAACTTTCTATTTTCTATAGGTGTATTTTTTGATTTAGATTTAAGTTCATTTTGTTTAACAACCCAAGGTTTGTTTATATCTAGTGCACATAAATCAGCTTCATTCCCTATATCTAAACTTCCCTTATTAATCTTTAATATTTTTGATGGATTTAATGTCATAGAAGCTATTAATTTTTCTAGTTTTATTGACTTGTTATGAAATAATTCTAAAGCGAGCGGGAGCAAAGTTTCAATACCTGCTGCACCAGTTGCTGCCTGTGAAAAAGTTAATCTTTTCGATTCCTCATCTTCAGGTTTATGATCTGAAACAATAACATCTATAGTCCCATCGTTAAGTCCATTAACTAAAGATAATCTGTCATTTTCAGTACGTAGAGGAGGAGATAATTTTAAAAATGTTTTGAAATCTCCTATGTCATTTTCATTAAGTGATAGATTATTAATAGAAACACCTGAGCTAAAAATCTTTCCCTCATTTTTGGCTTTTCTTATTATATCAACTGTTTTATGTGATGATATTTGTGAAATATGGTATCTGCAAAAATATTCATCTAAGATAGACAAATCTCTTTCAACAATTATTTGTTCCGCTAAAGCAGGTATTCCTTGCAAACCAAGCCTGGTAGAAATTTCCCCTTCGTTTATTAATCCACCTTCAGACAATATATTATCTTCTGCATGTTGCATTATTAAAGCATTAGATTGACTAGCAAAACTCATTATTCTTGCCATTAATTGTGGATTTTGAATAGTTTTAATTCCATCTGTAAATGCAGATATACCTTTTTTTTTTAAAAGACCGAACTCAGTCATTTGTTCCCCGTCTGCATTTTTAGTTAAGCTAGCCGAAGGGAATATATTTATTCTTGATTTATCTCTACCTCTTCTTTTTAAAAAATCCACCATAGACACATTATCAATGATAGGAGACGTATTTGGCATTGAAACTACAGAAGTCACTCCTCCTGCTAATGCAGCGTTACTTAAAGTTCTGAAGTTTTCTTTATATTCATACCCCGGCTCACCAACGAATACTCTCATATCTACGAGACCAGGAATTAAAATTTTATTTTTTAAATCAATTTTTTCAACATCTTTGGATAAATTGTCAGCAGTTACAGTTTTACCAACAGCTTTAATTAATCCTTTTGAATCTATTACTAAGCCACCAATTTCATCCATTTGGTTTTTTGGATCAATTATTCTTGCGTTTATTAAGTACTTTTCTTTCATTTTTTATTTATACAAAAAATTTTTAAACAAGCCATTCTTACAGCAACACCTAATTCAACTTGCTCTCTAATTAAACTTCTATTGATATCATCAGCAAGATTAGTATCTATCTCTACTCCTCTATTCATAGGACCTGGGTGCATTATTAAAGCATCTTTTTTAGCAACAGCGAGTTTGTCTGGTGTAAGACCAAAGTATTCATAGTATTCCCTAGGAGACGGAACAAAAGATCCATGCATTCTTTCATTTTGTAATCTTAACATCATTACAATATCACAATTATCTAGACCTTTTTTCATATCAGTAAATGCTTTTACTCCTAAACGTTCTATAGAGTGTGGTAATAAAGTTTTAGGCGCCACTACATTTACCTCGGCACCCAACATGTTCATTAAGTAAATATTTGACCTAGCAACCCTTGAATGTAGTATGTCGCCACAAATTGCAATCCTTAGTCCTTCAATTTTACCTTTTCTGTTTATTATTGTTAAAGCATCTAATAATGCTTGTGTTGGATGTTCACGTCTACCATCCCCAGCATTAATAACAGCACAATTTACTTTTTGAGATAATAAATTGGGTGCACCAGAATCTTGATGTCTTATAACAATAATATCTGGGTGCATTGCATTTAAAGTCATAGCTGTATCAATTAAGGTTTCCCCTTTTTTAATTGCTGAGTTAACTATATTCATTGACATTACATCTGCGCCCAATCTTTTTCCTGCAAGCTCAAAAGAGCTTTGCGTTCTTGTGGAGGGTTCAAAAAATAAATTAATTTGGGTTTTTCCTCTTAGTAAATCTGTTTTTTTCGATGAACTTTTATTTAAATTTATAAAAGTTTTTGCTTCATCGAGTATATGTGATACTTCTGAAAAAGAGAGATCTTGAATACCTAACAGGTGATTTTGATTTATTTTAACAGCTTTTAGATTTTTAATTGTAGCCACTAAAACACACTCTATAGGCCTTTATACCTATCTACGCAAGCCTTAATTAGATATATAATCAATAGCACCCTGAAGTATAAAAGCAGCAGCATTTTTGTCTAAATTTTTTACTCTTTTGCTTGTATTTATAGCTAAATCTTTAGTAATTTTGAACGACCCAACGCTTGAAAGCCTCTCATCCCACATAGCGATAGGTACTGTAATATATTTTGATAAATTTCTTGAAAAATCATGTGCTGATTGTGAAGATTTACTTGATGAACCATCCATATTAATAGGATCGCCGACCACTATTCCCTTTATATTGTTTTCGGAGATGATTTCTTTAATTTCTTTTAATAAATTTTCAAGTTTAGTTTTATATAAGGTAGTTAGGGGCGTTGCCACCACTTGATTTTCATCACAAATCGCAATACCTATATTTTTGTTTCCATGGTCAATACCTAATAACCTAGAATTTGAACCTATATTGGATTTAAAATCTTTAATGCTGAATATATTGTGTGTTTTCATTTTAAATGCTAATTTGCAACTTATTTACCAATAATCTCAAATGTCAATAGATAAAGATAAAATTAAGCATGTAAGTAAACTGGCTAGAATTTCAGTTGATGAGAAGAAAATAGATGGTTTAGCCAAAGATCTTTCTTCAATATTCAAATTTATTGAGCAACTAAATGAGTTAAATACAGACAAAGTTAAACCTCTTGCATCAATTTTAAATCAACCCCTGAGATTAAGAAAAGATGAAATAAATGATGGAAAAATTAGAGAAAAAATTTTAGAAAATTCACCACAAAACAATGAAGAGTTTTTTGTTGTACCAAAGGTAATAGAATAATGTCTGATATAGCAAAAAAAAGCTTAACTGAAATTGTGAGTTTAATTAAAAAAAAAGAAATAAAATCTGAAGAACTAACGCAATCTTTTATAAAAAACATTAACAATGACAAAAAATTAAACTCCTTTATCACCAATTGCACAGAAGAAGCTTTAAATAAATCTAAGAATTTTGATAAGAAACCTAAATTAGACACACTTTTACCTGGCATACCTATTGCTGTTAAAGATCTTTTTTGTACACAAGGTGTAAAGACAACAGCAGGAAGCAAAATGTTAGAAAATTTTGTTCCCAATTATGAATCAACCATAACAAGCAATTTGTGGAATGAAGGAGCATTTTTATTGGGTAAATTAAATTGCGATGAATATGCTATGGGGTCTTCTAACGAAACAAGTTATTTTGGAAACGTAATAAATCCCATTGCAGAAGATACTGTTCCTGGCGGTTCTTCAGGCGGATCTGCAAGTGCTCTAGCTGCTGATCTAACACCAACAACGATTGGAACAGATACGGGTGGATCAATAAGACAACCTGCTTCATTTACAGGAACAGTTGGCTTGAAACCTACTTACGGATTATGTTCTAGATGGGGGATTGTAGCTTTTGCATCTTCACTCGATCAAGCAGGCCCCATGACTAAAACAGTTGAGGATAGTGCGTTAATGTTAGAGGTTATGGCAGGATTTGACAAAAAGGATTCTACATCAATTAATAAAAAAAAAGAGAATTACTCTAAAAACTTAACTGCAAATATCATGGGATTAAAAATTGGAATACCTAAAGAATACAGAGTTGAAGGAATGTCTAAAGAAATTGATGAGCTCTGGGAAAATGGAAAAAAACTTTTAAAAGATTCAGGCGCTGAAATTCTTGATATTACCTTACCTAATACAAAATATGCATTGCCAACATATTATATAGTTGCACCTGCCGAGGCATCATCAAATTTAGCTAGATATGATGGTGTAAAATATGGTTTTAGATCCACCAAAGGTAATAATTTAATTGAGATGTATGAAAATACAAGATCAGAAGGTTTTGGTGATGAAGTTAAAAGAAGAATTTTAATTGGAACATATGTTTTGTCATCTGGTTATTACGATGCTTATTATCTTAAAGCTCAAAAAGTCAGGCAAATGATTAAAAATGATTTTGATCAATCATTTAAAAAAGTTGATGCTATTCTTACACCATCAACTCCAAGCTCTGCTTTTAAAATTGGTGAGAAGAAAGATGACCCGATATCAATGTATTTAAATGACATCTTTACTGTTCCAGTTAATTTAGCTGGCATTCCTGCTATTTCCATACCTGCTGGGGCTGACAGCAAAAATTATCCACTTGGACTTCAATTAATAAGTAAGCCTTTAGATGAGCAAAAACTTTTAAACATAGCTTACGCGCTTGAGAAAAAAATTAATTTTAAACAATCTCTTAATAGATGGTGGGAAAAATAATGCCTAAAGAAAATGGAAAATATCTTGTAGAAGGTGAAAAAGGAAAATGGGAAGTAGTTATAGGTCTTGAAGTTCATGCACAAGTAACGTCTAACTCAAAACTTTTTTCTGGCTCTTCTACAAAATTTGGGGCCGAACCCAATACGCAGGTAAGTCTTGTAGACTCTGCTTTTCCGGGAATGTTACCAGTTATAAATGAATATTGTGTTCAACAAGCTATTAAAACAGGATTAGGTTTAAATGCTAAGATTAATCCTTATTCTGTATTTGATAGAAAAAATTATTTTTATGCAGATCTACCTCAAGGTTATCAAATTTCACAATATAAAAACCCTATAGTAGGCGAAGGAGAAATTACATTGGATCTACCCAATGGAACTAAAAAAATTCGGATTGAAAGACTTCATTTGGAACAAGATGCTGGTAAAAGCATACATGATTTAGACCCAAGTAATACATTTGTTGATTTGAATAGATCTGGAGTCGCTCTTATGGAAATAGTAAGTAAACCAGAC